>Ga0129333_10000348_pt1 | contig 35834 bp, 39 predicted proteins | sample CPB6_08_DNA_FD_94474 | JGI IMG/M metagenome (GOLD analysis project Ga0129333, IMG submission 94474) | Freshwater to marine salinity gradient microbial communities from Chesapeake Bay, USA - CPBay_Sum_0.6_0.8_DNA | ecosystem: Environmental > Aquatic > Marine > Coastal | place: USA: Chesapeake... | reverse complement strand
GCGCCGCGCGTTGACGGGCTGGCAACGCCGTTTCCAGGGCTTCGCGACTGTCGAACAGCGGCAGGCAGTACAGACCGGCCCAGACGCCGGGGGTGGGCCGCTGGCTAAGCCATACCGCACCGTCCGGCGTTTGCGCCCACAGCAGCCAGAGCGATTCACTGCTGCGCTTGAGACGGCGCGTCTTGACCGGATAGCGCTCATGCGCACCTTGCTGATGCGCTACGCAGCACCCGATCAGCGGACAGGCCGTGCAATGCGGGTTGCGGCTGGTGCAGACGGTGGCGCCCAGGTCCATCACGCCCTGGGTATAGATTGGCATGGCTCGCGCCAGGTCGCGCGTGGGCAACAGCTCGGTGGCTATCTCCCACAACGCGCGCTCGCTGGCACTGTCGGCCAGGTCTGCACCAAAGCCGAGCAAGCGCGTCAGCACGCGCTTGACATTGCCATCCAGAATGGCCACCCGCTCGCCAAAGCAGATGGAAGCGATGGCCGCCGCTGTGGAGCGGCCGATGCCAGGCAGGGTTTGCAATTCGTGTGCGCTGCGCGGAAAGGCGCCGCCGTGATCGCTTACCACCTGCTGGGCGCAGGCGTGCAGATTGCGCGCACGGCTGTAGTAGCCCAGACCGCTCCACAGGGCCAGCACCTCGTCCTGATGCGCAAGCGCCAAGGCGGCCACATCGGGGAAGCGTCGCAAGAAGCGGGCGTAGTAATCACGCACCGTGGCCACCTGGGTCTGCTGCAACATGATCTCGGACAGCCAGACCCGGTACGGATCTTGGGTGCCTTGCCAGGGCAGGTCATGGCGGCCATGCGTGCGTTGCCAGCGCAGCACAAGCGTGGCCAAGTCCATGCCACTCTTCATGGCGCTTACTTCTGGCATGCCGGGCAATAAAAGGTGGAGCGCTGGCCCTGCTTGATCAGGCGGATGGTGGTGCCGCAAACCTTGCAGGGCTGCCCAGCTCGCCCATACACCATCGCCTCGAGCTGGAAATAGCCGTTTTCACCCTGGGCATTGGAAAAGTCACGCAGGGTGCTGCCACCTTTTTCCACCGCGCGGGCCAGCACCTCGCGGACCGCCGCATGCAGCCTGGCCGCACGCGGCCGGCTGATCCTGTGGGCCGCCAGGGTGGGCCGGATGCCGGCCAGGAACAGGGCCTCGCTGGCGTAGATATTGCCGACACCAACCACGATGTCACCCGCCAGCAGCACCTGCTTGATCGCAGATTTACGCTGCCTGAGTGCGGCGTGGAAATTCTCTGGCCGGAAATCTTCCGACAACGGCTCCACCCCCAGACCACCCAGCAGTTTGCGTGCAATGGGCGAGGTCTCACTCTGGGCATAGACCACCGCACCAAAGCGGCGCGGGTCGTTCAGGCGCAGGGTGCCCAGGCTGGTGCGCAGCTCGACATGGTCATGCTTTGTCCGCTCAGGCAGCTGGCTGGCAAAACTCAGGCTGCCAGACATGCCCAGATGGATCAGCATCAGGCCTTCACTGAGGTCCAGCAGCAAATATTTGCCGCGTCGGCGCACCGCAAGCACCCGTCGCCCAAGCAGTTTTTCGGGTCGGATGCCCAATGGCCAACGCAGCGATTGACCCAGTGACACCGCCTCAATGGTGGCGCCAGCAATGCGATGGGCAAAGCTCAGGCGGGTGACTTCGACTTCGGGGAGTTCTGGCATGTCGGGCGAAACGGCTGGCTTGGATTATTATGGCCCGATGTCATTCCCCCTCCGACTCGCTGCCCTGCTGCTGGCTGCCACAATGGGCGCCCAGGCGCAAACCGAAAAAACCCAGCCGCCCAAGCCGGAGTCGCCGCCCGCCACCTCGGCCATGAGCAGTGCGCTGTTCTATCAGCTCCTGCTCGGTGAACTGAATCTGCTCAATGAAGAAGCAGGCGCGGCCTTCTCCCTGCTGCTGGATGCAGCGCGCCAGACTGGAGATGCACGCCTGTTTCAGCGCTCGGTTGAAATTGCGCTGCAATCGCGCGCCGGAGATTCCGCCTTGCAGGCAGCGCGCGCCTGGCAGAAGGCCGAGCCCAAGTCGCGCGAAGCCAACCGCAATGTCCTGCAAATCCTGATCGCGCTCAACCGCATGGATGATGTCCTGGAGCCGCTCAAGCGAGAGATCAGGCTGGCTGCGGCCAATGAGCGCGAGGCGGTGATCAGCGCCCTGCCGCGCTACTTTGCCAGGACCACCAATAAAAAGCAGGCGGCCAATCTGCTGGAACAGGCGCTGGGCGAGTTTCTGAACAACCGCGCCACCGCCGCGGCGGCCTGGACCAGCGTGGGCCGTTTGCGGCTGGAAGCCAAGGAATATGGGCCTGCCCTGGAGGCAGCCCGGCGTGCCCAGAGCAGCGCGCCCCGCGCCGAAGGGCCCGCCCTGCTGGCCTTGCTGCTGATGGATCCTGCGCGGCCGCAAGCCGAGGCGATGGTGAAAAAATATCTGGAGACTGAGCCAGCGCGCTCTGAGATGCGCCTGGAATACGCGCGCCGGCTGCTGGAGGGCCAACGCTACGCTGAAGCCTACGAGCAGGCGCGCCAGATCAACCAGCAGCAGCCCGAGTTTGCCGAGGCCTGGCTGATTCGCGGCATGCTGGAGCTGGAAAAAAACGAAACCGATGCAGCCGAGCAATCCTTGCAGCGCTATGTCAAGCTGGCAAAGGCTCCCAGCTCGGGCTCGCAATCTGAGCAGAACCGCGGCCTGGTGCAGGCCTTCCTGACGCTTGCAAGCATTGCCGAAAAACGCAAGGACATCGCCGCTGCAGAAGCCTGGCTGGCGCAGATCACCGACCCCCAGGACATGGTGCGGGTACAGAGCCGGCGCGCCGATCTGATGGCGCGACAAGGCCGGCTGGAAGAAGGCCGCAAGTTGCTGCAGGCCCTGCCCGAGCGCACTCCGGAGCAGGCGCGCGCCAAGTTCAGCGCTGAAGCCCAGCTGCTGCGTGAGCACAAGCAGTACCAGGCCGCCTACGACCTGCTGCTTCAAGCCACGCAACGCCTGCCGCAAGACCATGAGCTGCAGTACGACCTGGCCACCGTGGCAGAAAAAATGGGCCGGCTTGAAGAGATGGAGCGGATCCTGCGTGGGGTGATGCAGCTCAAGCCCGATTACCCCCACTCCTACAATGCCCTGGGCTACTCGCTGGCGGACCGCGGCCAGCGCCTGGATGAGGCGCGCCAGCTGATCATCAAGGCACTGGAGCTCGCGCCGGGCGACCCCTTCATCAGCGACAGCATGGGCTGGGTCGAGTTTCGCCGTGGCAATTTGTCCGAGGCCCAGCGCATCCTGCAGGAAGCCTATAAAAAACGGCCCGATGCAGAAATCGCTGCCCATCTGGGGGAGGTGTTGTGGAGCCAGGGCCAGCGCGACCAGGCCATGCTGGTCTGGCGCGAGGGATTGGAGATCAACGCCGACAATGAAACCCTGGTTGAGACGCTCAAGCGTCTGAACGTCAAGCTCTGAACGCTCCGGCGTCATGCGGCGTCTGCTCTACCCTATCCAGTTGATGGTTCTGCTGGCCCTGCTGGCCGGCTGCGCCCAGCCGGCCCTGCGCCCCGACCCAACTGCCTCGTTCTGGCAAGGCCGACTGGTCCTGCGCGTGGACAGCCAGCCGGCACAATCGCTCAGTGCCAGCTTTGAGTTGCAGGGCAGCGCAGCCCGGGGCTCCTTGCTGCTGCTCGGCCCGCTGGGGCAAGCTGTGGCCAGACTGGACTGGCAGCCTGGCCGGGCCAGCCTGAGTGATTCGAATGGGGTGCGGCGCTTCGATTCCATCGATGATCTGCTGACGCAGTCGCTGGGCACCACCCTGCCAGTCTCTGCCTTGTTCGAGTGGCTGGCTGGTCGTGAAGCTGTGGCCCCAGGCTGGCAAGCCGACCTTTCCGAGCTCAAGCAGGGGCGCTTGGGCGCACGCCGAGTGCAACCCGCGCCAGTGGCCGAGCTTCGCCTGCTGATCGAGCAGGCAACACCATAATCTGCCCATGCGCGCGCTCTACGACATCGCGGCCCCGGCCAAGCTCAACCTGTTTCTGCATATCACCGGGCGGCGCGCCGACGGCTACCACCTCCTGCAATCAGCCTTCATGCTGATCGACTGGTGCGACACCCTGCATTTTGAGCAGCGTGGCGACGGCCAGATCGCCCGCACCGACCTGGGGCCGGCCTTGCCAGATGAGGACCTGATTGTGCGTGCCGCCCGTGCCCTGCAGACTGCCACCGGCTGCAAGCGCGGCGTGCAGATCAGCGTGGACAAACGCATTCCCACTCAGGCCGGCCTGGGTGGCGGTTCTTCCGATGCGGCCTCCACCTTGCTGGCGCTCAACTGCCTGTGGCAGCTCGGGCTCAGCCGGCAGCAACTCTCGCGCATCGGCTTGCAACTTGGTGCTGATGTGCCTTTCTTTCTGCTGGGCGACAACGCCTGGGTGGAGGGCATTGGCGAGGTGCTGACACCGCTGGCGCTGCCGCGCGCCCAGGTGCTGGTGGCCAAGCCCCAGGAAGGGGTGCAGACACAGGCCATCTATTCCTCGCCAGCGCTCAAGCGCAACACAAATACTGCTACAATCTCGGGCTTTGCTGCAGACCCCTACGGCTTTGGCCGCAATGACCTGCAACCTGTTGCCCAAGCCCTCTGCCCTTCCGTGACCTCAGCCCTGCAATGGCTGGAATCACTGGGATTGCGGGGCCGGATGACAGGCTCAGGCAGCGCGGTTTTTGCCTGGGTTCCTCACCCTATGCTGGTTCCAGCGGCGCCGGAACAGTTGCAGGTGCGCTTGTGCAGTAACCTGGAAGTCCACCCCCTCAAGGGATGGGCCTCCTGCGACAGTTGATCGGTGGGCAGTTCTGTTGGACTGTCAACCCGTGTAGGGGAGTCGCCAAGTTGGTCAAGGCACCGGATTTTGATTCCGGCATGCGAGGGTTCGAGTCCTTCCTCCCCTGCCAAATGTTGCTGGGTTTTTAGTTGCCGGAAAACGTGATGCAGGCCCCTTTCTTTTCCGATTTTGTGGTTTTTACCGGTAACGCCAACCCCGGTCTGGCTGTCGATATCGCCAACTTTCTAGGCTCCACCCTCGGTGCCGCGCAGGTTGGGCGCTTCTCCGATGGCGAGGTCACGGTTGAGATCAACCAGAATGTGCGCGCGCGCGATGTGTTCGTGGTCCAGTCGACCTGCGCGCCCACCAATGACAACTTGATGGAGTTGCTGATCATGGTTGATGCGCTCAAGCGCGCCTCGGCCGAACGCATCAGCGCGGTCATTCCCTACTTTGGCTACGCCCGCCAGGATCGTCGCCCACGTTCAACCCGGGTGCCGATTACCGCGAAAGTGATCGCTAACATGCTGCAAGCAGTCGGGGTGGCCCGGGTGCTCACCATGGATTTGCATGCCGACCAGATTCAAGGTTTTTTCGATATCCCGGTGGACAACATCTACGCCTCGCCCGTCCTGCTGGGCGACCTGCGCCAGAAGAACTACGAGGATCTGATTGTGGTGTCGCCCGATGTGGGCGGGGTAGTACGTGCACGCGCGCTGGCCAAACAGCTGGGCTGCGACCTGGCCATCATTGACAAGCGCCGCCCCAAGGCCAATGTGAGCGAAGTGATGCATGTGATTGGCGAGATCGAGGGCCGCAACTGCGTGATCATGGACGACATGATCGATACCGCAGGCACCCTGGTCAAGGCCGCCGAGGTGCTCAAGGAACGCGGTGCCAGAAAAGTTTATGCGTATTGCACCCACCCGATTTTTTCTGGCCCGGCCATCGAGCGCATCTCGCAGGGCAGCGCGCTGGATGAGGTAGTGGTGACCAACACGATTCCCCTGAGTGCGGCTGCAGCTGCCTGCACCAAGATACGCCAGCTGAATGTGGCGCCGCTGATTGGCGAGACGATCCAGCGTATCGCCAAGGGGGAGTCGGTCATGAGTTTGTTCGCCGATCAGGACAATCTGTTCTGATCCGGACATTGAAGCGGGCGCGGTGCTCAGTCAGAGCCTGCGCCTTTGTTAAACCGGAGTCACACTGGTCGCGGTGGATTCCTTATGGAGTGAACTATGAAATTTGTCGCTTTTGAGCGCGCCAAGCAGGGAACGGGTGCGAGCCGCCGTCTGCGCATCACCGGCCGCACGCCGGGTATCGTCTATGGAGGGCAGGGCCAGCCTCAGCTGATCGAGCTCGACCACAATGCCCTCTGGCATGCCCTGAAGAAGGAAGCTTTCCATTCGACCATTCTCGACATGGAACTCAACGGCAAGGAAAACAAGGTGCTGCTGCGCGATGTACAGATGCACCCCTTCAAGCAACTGGTGCTGCACATCGATTTCCAGCGCGTGGACGCCAACACCAAGCTGCACATGAAGGTACCCTTGCATTACAGCGGCGAGGAAAATTCGCAGGCCGTCAAGTTCGACAACTGCTTGGTCAACCATGTGATGACCGAGCTGGATGTCACCTGCCTGCCCAAAGACCTGCCTGAGTTCATCAGTGTGGACCTGAGCGGCCTGAAAAAGGGCAGCTCACTGCACTTGGCCGACATCACCCTGCCCGCGGGCGTGAGCGCCGTGACCCACGGCAAGGTCAACCCAGTGCTGGTCTCGGTGGTGGCTGTGGCAGCCGAAGAGCCTGCTGCCGAGGCCGCTGCCGCACCTGCTGCTGCCGCACCCGCTGCAGATGCTGGCGCAGCCGACAAGGCAGCGCCCAAGAAGAAGTAAGCCTGCGACGCATCTTTTTGCGTCTCCCAGCGGCCCACCTCGGTGGGCCGTTTTTCTTGCCGGGCATGAGCTTCAGTTCGGCAAGACCCCCTCCATAATGTGGACATGATCAAGTTGATGGTGGGCCTGGGCAACCCGGGTCCTGATTACCAAGCCACCCGACATAACGCCGGCTTCTGGTGGATCGATGCCGTGGCGCGCGAGCTCAAAGCCAGCCTGAGCGCAGAAAAGGGCACCTATGGCCTGGTCGCGCGTGTCACTGCGCAAGGTCGCACGCTCTGGCTGCTGGAGCCGCAAACCTTCATGAATCTGTCGGGCAAGGCGGTGGCTGCGCTGGCGCGCTTTTACAAAATTTCCCCTGAGGAAATTCTGGTGGCGCACGATGAGCTGGATTTGCCTCCCGGCCAGGCCCGCCTCAAACGCGGCGGTGGCCATGCTGGCCACAACGGGTTGCGCGATATACATGCCCAACTGGGCAGCGATGACTACTGGCGACTGCGCCTGGGAATCGGGCATCCAGGTGACAAGGCCGAGGTGGCCAACTGGGTGCTCAAAAAACCGGCTCCCGAACAGCGCCAAGGTATCGAGGACAGCATCGCGCGCGCGCTCAAGGCCCTGCCCCATCTATTGACGGGCGAGATGGACAAGGCCACCGCTTTGATTCACACTAGCAAAGCGCCACGGCCCAAGCCGCCAAGGCCGGACAACATCTCGAAGCCGGGCGAGAAAGGGAGTCCACCATGTGGGGAAAATTCGGACTGAACACAGTCATCTGCCTGATGACTGGGCTTCTGTCGTCTGCCACTGCCCAGCAGGTCTACCGCTGCGGCAGCAGCTACAGCCACATTCCCTGCGAAGGCGCCAACTCCCTGCCATTACAGCCCCAAGACGCCAAGGCCCAGGAAGAGGCACGCAAGGCCAATGACGCTGCCACCCGGCGCGATCGGCGGCTGGCTGAAGAACTGGAAAGAAACCGCCTCAAGGAAGAGGCCTTCCTGACTCGCGCCAGAGGGCCGATTGTTCCGCCGCCTTATGACCCCAGCCTGGGCCGACGCGAGTATGAAGAAGCCCGTTCCGAAGCACGCAAAAAGTCGCCCCACTTCACCGCCCGCACACCGCCCCAGCCCAAAGCGGACAAAGACAAGCCTGGCAACAGCACGCCTGGCAAACCTTAGGCTTTCAATTGCCGGCAGCGTCAGCCTTGGCCTGAAGCTGCAAGCGCCAGAAGCGCTGCATCAGGGTCTCGCGGTCTTCCACATGCGCGGGATCCACCGGGATACAGGCCACCGGGCAGACCTGCACACACTGGGGCTCATCAAAATGTCCCACGCATTCGGTGCAGCGCTGCGGATCGATGACATAGATCTCCGGACCCAGCGAGATCGCCTCGTTGGGACATTCAGGCTCACAGACATCGCAGTTGATGCACTCGTCGGTGATCATCAGCGCCATGCCGGGCCCCTGGTATAAGTAGAAGAAATATGCAGCGACATGGCATAGATTATCCGCGCTACGGGCAAATCATGTCGCGGTCCCATGCTGCTTGGCCACCAGCTTTTGCTGGTCATATACCGGTTGCGCAGGCATATCGGCCAGATGCGCGGTGTCGGCCCATTGCAGGATCTCAAGGGCTTGACCTGCCAGCCGCACCCGGCTCAGGCCGGCATTGGGAATCAGGCTTTGGCGCGGCCCGGACAGGGGTAGCCCAAGGGCGCTGCGGTAGATCATGTCGAGCACACCGCCATGGGTGACCAGGGCTATGGTCAGGCCTGCATGGCGCTGCGCCAGCGCGCGCATTGCAGCCATCACCCGCGCATGGAACTGGCTTATGCTCTCGCCCCCGCTGAAGGCATAGTCCGCCTCGAAACGCAGCCACTGGGCCCAGGCCTGGGGGTGCTCACGCTGGAGATCGGCCACGCGCATGCCCTCGGCCAGGCCGAAATGCTGCTCGCGCAAGTCGCGCACCAGCTCGGTCTGCAGGGGCTGGGGCCAGCCGGGCAGGCCGGCCAAGGGCTCGGCCGTCTGGCGCGCGCGCAGCAGGTCGCTGCTGACCAGATGGGCAAATTTCTCATGCGCCAGCCGCTGGGCCAACCGCCGAGCCTGCTCCTGGCCCACCGCATTGAGCGGCACATCCATCTGGCCCTGAAAGCGCAGCTGGCGGTTCCAGTCAGTCTCACCATGGCGGATCAGGAGAAAGTCGGTCATGCCTGGTTTTTTGGGGGATTTTCTTCCATGGCACGGCGAAACTGCTCCAGCCGGACCGGGTAATCGGCGGCATCGCCAAAAGCCATGAAGCGCTGATAGCGCGCATGCGAGCCCAGCCGCTTGTGGGCGTGCTTGATCGGGCAGAAATACTGCTCGGTGCGTGCCACGATCTCGGTGGCATAGGCCAACAGGCCATTGGCATACGCGCAATAGGTGCAATGGAAGCGCTCGATCACATTTAAATACGACAGGTGCCGTCGGTCATAGACGAAGTAATCGGACCGGCGCACCCTGGCCACCCGGTAGATCGGAAAGCAGACCGCCTGATAGCCACTGACGCACAGGTCCAGCAGCAAGAGGGGCAAGGCCATGCCATAAATCACCGGGCCGGTAATCAGGTTTTGCGGGCGGGTGCCCAGCCAGCGCATCACGTTGATGCGCAGGCGCTGGTGCGCCGCCTTGACCGACTGCTCAAACTCCACCTTTTTGCCACGGATGGTGAAGCTCACCTTGGCCTCTTGCTGATGTAGCGCGTTGAGCAACTCGGCTTCCAGCACGGAAATCTGCGTCAGCAGCTCTTGGATTCGCTCGTTCATGAGACAGCCCTCCTGTGGCTGAACGCCAGCTGATTTAGTCGCGGGTTTTTTCTGCCAAGGCGCGCGCCACCACCGGATCAACAAATTTGTAGGCCTCGCCGCCAAGGGTGGCAATCTCGCGCACCAGGGTACTAGAAATGAACTGGTAGTTGGCGCTGGGAGTGAGAAATACGGTTTCCACCTCAGGCATCAGGCTGCGGTTCATGCCAGCGAGCTGGAACTCGTAATCGAAGTCGGTGACTGCCCGCAAGCCGCGCAACACAACTTTGGCGCCACGGGCAATGACAAAGTCGCGCAACAGACCGCTGAAACTTTCTACGCTGACATTGACATCGGCCTTGACCACCTCGCGCGCCATGTCGATGCGCTCGTCAAGACTGAACATGGTTTTTTTATGGTGCGCGGCAGCTACTGCAACAATCACCTGTTCAAACAACTGTGCAGCACGCCGCACCACATCGCTGTGGCCTAGGGTCATCGGATCGAAAGTGCCGGGATAGACGGCGATCACTGGTTTGGGCATAGCGGACATCTCCAGGAACTGATTATGCAACGCCAAGCTCAACAGGCTAGACTGCCGCCATGAGTTGGAACGCTTCTCTCGACCTCAACTATGAGTTCAAAGATAACAAGACCCTTGTGAAATACAGCCATAGCGGTCCATTACGCATCCTCAAGAGTCTTTATCCTGAAGGGGCTGCTGTTTGCCACAATGTGCTGATCCATCCACCTGGAGGACTGGTTGGCGGAGACACTCTTGAGATTGACATCAAGGTACATCGCAATGCCCATGGGCTTGTGACCACCCCGGGTGCAACTCGCTTTTACCGCTCAAAGGGTGAGCCTGCCGAACAGTCCATGCACGCCCACCTGGCACCTGGTGCACGGCTGGAATGGTTACCAATGGAATCGATTGCCTACAATTTATGCAGCGCAAAAAACAAGGCCGTCTTTCATCTTGAGCCGGGCGCTGAAGTGTTGGGCTGGGATATTACTGCCCTGGGCCTTCCCAGCGCGAATAAGCCTTTTACTCAAGGAAGCTTTACCCAGCATCTTGAAATACCTGGCGTCTGGCGCGAACTTGCTTGTTTAGACGCCACCGATCATCGCCTCCTTAATGGGCCGTTGGGCCTGGCGGGTTATCGCTGCCTGGCCACCATGTTTTTTTTGTCCGGCCAGGCCATCAATTCTGAACGAAGAGATCTAGCCTTGGCGAATGCGCGCTCAAGCTTCAATGATCAAACGCTTCATATGAAATGCGGGGCAACCTCTCCCAACTCACACGTGATTCTGATGCGTGTCCTATCTGCTGGTGTAGAGCCAGCCATGAACCTACTCAAGAAGCTGCGGGCTAGCTGGCGACACTGTATGTGGAACATGCAGGCTCCCGCGCCTCGCACCTGGTTCACCTGATTTGAGGAAAACTCTACCCGATAAAATTTTGATGATTCTTGAGGTTTTCGGATGCAGCAAAATACCCAATCGTTTTGAATTCAACACCTATGGAACTCACCCCTCGCGAAAAAGACAAGCTGCTGATATTTACTGCAGCGCTGCTGGCCGAGCGTCGAAAAGCAAAAGGCCTGAAGCTCAACTACCCGGAGTCCATAGCACTGATCAGCGCTGCAGTGATGGAAGGCGCCCGCGAAGGCAAGACGGTGGCGCAACTGATGAGCGAGAGCAGAACCATTCTCACCCGTGCGGATGTGATGGATGGGGTTGCCGAGATGATTCCAGATATTCAGGTTGAAGCCACTTTTCCTGATGGCACCAAACTTGTTACCGTTCACCAGCCTATCGTCTGAAAGGAATTTGCCATGTATTACCGCAACATTGCTTTAATGACTGTATTCACCTATTCGGCGTCCGCGTTTGCCCATGAGGGGCACGGCATCTCGGGCGCACAGCACTGGCATGCCACCGACAGTTGGGGCCTGATCGCAATGGCATTGTTCATCGCCGTAGCCGCATGGCTGGGCCGGGGCGGCAAATGATTCCTGGAGAATTGCTGATCGAGCCTGGCGAGCACCTGCTTAATCCGGGCCGGCGCACGCTCGTGCTGGTGGTGAGCAACACTGGCGACCGTCCAATCCAGGTCGGCTCTCACTACCACTTTGCAGAAACCAATGGGGCCTTGAGCTTTGATCGCAAGGCTGCACAAGGTATGCGCCTGAACATCGCATCCGGCACAGCGGTGCGCTTCGAGCCCGGACAGCAACGCACAGTTGAATTGGTTGATGTGGCAGGCGAGCGCGTGATTTTTGGTTTTCGTGGCTTGACACAAGGAAGGCTGGGCTGATCATGGCCACCATCACCCGACAGGCTTACGCCGAAATGTACGGTCCGACAGTGGGCGACCGCATCCGCCTGGCCGATACTGACCTCATCATTGAAGTCGAACAGGACTTCACCTTACGCGCTGGAGCTTATGGCGAGGAAGCCAAGTTTGGTGGCGGCAAAACCATCCGCGACGGCATGGCCCAGAGCCAGCGCACCCGCGAGCAGGGGGCAGTCGACACGGTGCTGACCAATGCGCTGGTTATCGATCACTGGGGCATCGTCAAGGCCGACATCGGGCTCAAGGATGGTCGTATCGTCTGCATTGGCAAATCTGGCAACCCCGATACTCAAGCTGGTGTTGACATCATCATTGGGCCTGGCACCGAGATCATCAGCTGCGAAGGCAGCATTGTCACTGCTGGTGGCATTGATTCGCATATCCACTTTATTGCGCCACAGCAAATCGAGGAAGCGCTATGCAGCGGAATTACCACCATGATCGGTGGTGGTACCGGGCCAGCCACCGGAACCTTTGCTACCACTTGCACGCCTGGCCCTTGGAATATCGAGCGCATGTTGCAGGCTGCCGATGCCTTTCCCATGAATCTGGGCTTTCTCGGCAAAGGCAATGCTAGCCTGCCAGAAGCACTTCGCGAGCAGGTCCACGCTGGCGTGATCGGCCTCAAATTGCATGAGGATTGGGGTACCACACCGGCAGCAATCGATAACTGCCTGGACGTGGCTGAAGAAACTGACACCCAGGTGGCCATTCATACAGACACACTCAATGAAAGCGGATTTGTCGAAGACACCGTGGCAGCGTTCAAGGGTCGGACCATTCACACTTTTCACACTGAGGGTGCTGGCGGAGGCCACGCACCCGACATCCTCAAGGTGGTGGGCCAGGGCAATGTCCTGCCATCCTCGACCAACCCGACCCGGCCTTACACCATCAATACCCTTGATGAGCATGTGGACATGCTGATGGTCTGCCACCACCTTGATCCTGCCATTGCCGAAGATCTGGCGTTTGCAGAGAGCCGCATCAGAAAGGAAACCATCGCTGCCGAGGACATCCTGCATGATCTGGGCGCTATCAGCATGTTCAGTTCGGATTCGCAAGCCATGGGGCGGGTGGGGGAGGTCATCATCCGCACCTGGCAAACCGCGCACAAGATGAAGCTTCAGCGGGGCAAACTCACCGGCGACAGTGAGCGTCATGACAATGCGCGCGTCAAGCGCTACCTTGCTAAATACACCATCAACCCGGCCATTGCCCATGGCGTGAGCCACGAGGTAGGCAGCATCGAGGTGGGCAAATGGGCGGACCTGGTGGTGTTCAAGCCTGCATTTTTCGGCGTCAAGCCTGCTCTCATCATCAAGGGTGGATTCATAGCCATGGCGGCTATGGGTGACCCGAATGCCAGCATTCCAACGCCTCAGCCTGTGCATTACCGGCCGATGTTCGGCGCTTTTGGTGGTGCCATCGCTCGCACCTCTTTAACTTTCGTTTCGCAGGCCGGGTTGCAGGCGGGGATTGGACAGCGCTTTGGCCTGGCCAAAAATCTCAGCGCCGTGAAAGGTATCCGGGGATTGGGCAAGCGACACATGATCCACAACGACTACGCACCCACTATGGAAGTGGATGCGCAGACCTATGAAGTTCGCGCCGATGGACTGTTGCTTACCTGCGAGCCGGCGGTGAGTTTGCCCATGGCGCAACGTTACTTTTTATTTTGATGCTGGCGGTCTCCAAGCTCATCGCACAAGCCAAGGGGCTGGCGCCTGCCCTGGTCAGGCGTGCGGCCTCTGTCGAGCTCGACTGGGACACACGGCAAAAGAGCCGCTTTGAAGCCCAAGATAGCCTGGGGCGTCAGCTGGGCATCTTTCTACCCCGCGGCGCAGTGGTACGGGGGGGCGACGTACTGGTGGCAGAAGATGGTTCCCTGATCAGAGTGATCGCTGCAGCACAGTCCGTGCTCCGTATCACCATTTGCACCGAACATGGAAGCAGTCTTGATCTGACCCGCGCCGCCTATCACTTGGGAAACCGGCACATTCCTATTGAGCTCAAAAGTGATCACTTGAAAATCGAACCCGACCATGTGCTTGCCGCGATGTTGCGTCAGATGCATTTGATTGTCGATTCTGTCAATGAGTCTTTCGAGCCAGAAAGCGGCGCCTACTCACAGCAGACACATTCGCACGGAACAGGCCTGCACCATCACAACCATTCTCACTGATGAATTTCAAGGCCAACACATCTCACCAGATACGGTCTATGCCAGCCGCCAGCCTGTTGCAACTCATCTGGCTAGCCTCACCCGCCTTGCCAGTTGGCGGCTTCTCTTACTCCGAAGGGCTGGAAGCGGCTGTGGATCACTCGCTAGTTCTGGATGAGCCACAGGCCGAAACCTGGCTGGTGGATCAGCTGCATTTAGGGTTGGCACGATCTGATCTGGCTGTTCTGGCCAGTGCTATTGCCGGATGGAGTTGCCATGACATCGATACCATACGCGAGCTCAACCACTGGATTCTGCAGACGCGTGAAAGCAGCGAGTTGCGCATGCAAACTGTACAAATGGGACGCTCGCTCTTGCTGTGGCTGCGCAATCACAATACCTGTAGCCCTGATCAGCTGCAGGCCTGCGAAAACCTAGCGCCCACTTACCCTATCGCTTTCGCGCTAGCTGCTTGCGGCACCGCGGCCGGGCTGCGTGACTGCATGCTGGCTTACGCCTTCGCTTGGGCTGAGAACATGACACAGGCGGCGATGCGGACCATACCGCTTGGCCAAGGAGCCGGCCAACGCATCCTGGCGCGTCTAGCCGAGGAAATTCCTGATGCAGTTGAACTTGCCATCTCGCTACCCAAAGACAAATGGCAAGCTTTTTCCCCAATGCTGGCAATTCTTTCCAGTCGGCATGAAACTCAGTACTCAAGGCTTTTTAGATCATGAGCTTGCATCAAATACCAAATCGCAGCAAAAAATTTCCGCCACTACGCGTAGGCATCGGCGGACCAGTCGGCTCGGGCAAAACCACTTTGCTGGAAATGCTGTGCAAGGCCATGCGTGACAAATATGACCTGGTGGCTATCACCAATGACATTTACACCAAGGAAGATCAGCGCCTGCTGACGGTCAGCGGCGCATTGCCGCCCGAACGTATCATGGGGGTTGAGACGGGTGGCTGCCCGCACACAGCCATTCGCGAGGACGCCTCGATCAACCTGGAGGCCATCGACCGCATGCTGGTGGAATTTCCGAATGCCGACATCGTTTTCATCGAATCTGGCGGTGACAATCTGGCTGCAACCTTCAGTCCGGAACTCAGTGACCTCACTCTCTATGTGATCGATGTGGCTGCAGGAGAAAAAATACCTCGCAAGGGCGGACCTGGCATTACCAAGAGCGACCTGTTCATCATCAACAAAACTGACCTGGCCCCCCATGTGGGTGCCAATCTTGAGGTAATGGATGCTGATACCCGACGCATGCGCAGCACAGAGCGCGGGATCAAACCCTATGTCATGACCAATCTGAAGACACTGGCCGGAGTGGACGAAGTGGTGCGCCATATCGAGCGCCAGGGTCTGCTACAGGCGACGCAGGCACCAGTCGGATAAGCGGCACGCAATACCGTCACTGCAGTCTTCTCAGATATTCAGCGGCACTTCACGCAGGAACACAGGCAGGTCCATCACCGGGGGACGCACCTTGGCCTGGCAAATCATCTCGGCCACAAAGCCACGGTGGTAACTCTTGTGGTTGACGATATGCAGCAGCATGTCTCCGCGCGAGATTGCGCCACTGCCGCCATCAACATACTCAAACTGCACCACCTCCTCGCTCAGTGGCTCGGTCAAGCCATCGGCGTAATCGATGTACCAGGCATCCAGCGCAGTCTGATTACCCCGCAACTCCTCCAAGCTGGGCTCGACATCGGTGATGCGCTTGGTAAAGCCGTGGGCCACCCCAGTGAGGTGCCCTTTCCAGATCAGGTCGATCACATAGTTGTGGTTCAGGGTGTTGACCATGTTGCCAAACAGGGTAGTGCGTTTGGCGGTGGCCTCGCCAGCCGGCAATGCAGCCACCCCATCAAACATGCGTTGGTTGGCCCAGGCGCTGTAGCGCGTCAGCATGCGCAGATTACGTAAGACAGTCATTGCTCACTCCTTTTTAGCAGGTGGGCTTGCACCATGCCCGCCTTGAGGTGTCGGTATAGCTGCAAGCCCATGGGCGCGAGCTGCTCGGCGCTCCAGGCGCGCGGCGCCTCCAGATAGATAAAGCCTTCTGGCGCCAGCACCGCAGCGGCAGCTTGCAAGGCACTTTCAAACAGATTGGATTCAAAGGGCGGGTCCAGCAGGACAAGGTCGACGCTCTGTGCAGGCAGTTGGCGCAGGGCCATCAGGCCGTCCCCGCCTTGCACCTGCACTGTATTGGCCTGCAGCTGCGTCTTGAGGCTGGAGAGCTGAGTTGCGAGCGCAGCATCCTGCTCAAACAGCAGGACCTGTTTGGCGCCACGCGAGGCCGCCTCAAAACCCAGCGCACCCGTGCCAGCAAAGGCATCCACGCAACGCCAGCCACTCAGGTCCTGGCCCAGCCAGTTGAACAGGGTTTCACGCACCCGGTCGGGCGTCGGGCGCAGGCCGGGCTTGTCGGCCACAGGGAGCTTGCGCCGTTTCCACTGCCCACCAATGATGCGCACTTCGCCGGGTGGCCTGTGATTGGATTTACCTGGAGCCAGGGCGGTCCCGCTCAAGGCTTGCCCCCCACCACCACGGTGGCCATCCTGTCGGGCTGCAACTTGCGCGCAAACGCTGCGCGCACATCGGCCACGCTGACCCTGGCCACCTGCTCGGTCCAACTGTCCAGATAGTTGAGCGGCAATCCATGCCAGGCGATGTTGGCTACGTTGTCCAGCAGCTTTCGGTTGCTGTCCACGCGCAGCGCGAAACCACCAATCAGGTTGTCCTTGGCTGCCTGCAACTCTTCCTGGCTCGGGCCCTGGGCAACAAAGCTGGCCACCACTTGGCGTGCCACCTGCACCGCTTGCGTGGCCTGGTCGGGCCGGGTCTGCAGGCCCAACGTCCAGGCACCAGCATGCAGGCCGGGGGCGAAGTAGCTGTACACGCTGTAGCTCAGGCCGCGCTTTTCGCGCACCTCAGAGGTCAGACGCGAGACAAAGCCCCCGCCGCCCAGGGTGTAGTTGCCCACCAGCAGGGGAAAGAAATCCGGGTCATTGCGCTTGAAGCCAGGCTGGCCGATCAGCACATGGGCCTGAGCCGAATCGAAGGGAATGTTTTTTTCGACTGCCTGGGCAAGCGCTTGCACCTCGGGCACCGGGGGCAAGGACGGGCATGGTCCGCTGGGCAGGCGTCCCATCAGTTGTGTGGCCAGCGCATCGGCCTGCTGGCGGCTGAGCGCACCCACCACGCTCAGCTTGGCACGGCAGGGCAGCAGAGTGCGGGCGTGCAAGGCCCGCATATCCGCCACCTCGATGCGCGCCAGGGTTGCTTCGGTCATTTCATAACCGTAGGGGTGCTGGCCAAACACCAGCGCCTGGAAGTTGCGTCCGGCCACGGTGGCAGGCCGGGTGTTGGCCTCGCGCAAGGAAGCGCCCAGACGCTGGCGCTCTCGCACCCATACCTCTGGCGGAAAAGACGGCTCGGCCAGCTGGCGCGAGGCCAGTTCGGCGGCCCTGGCCAGCAAATCGGGAAAGCTGAGCGAGCGCAGACTAAAGCTCATTCGGTCGCTGCTTGCACCTGCGCCAAAGCTGGCGCCCAGATCTGCCCAGGCCTCGCCCAGGGCGTTTTCGTCCAGGGCACTGTCATAAGTGCCGGCACCTGCTGCACCAGTTCTGGCCTGGGCCGATGCCGGGCGCAATCCCTTGGAGATCATGCCCGCGGTGACGCTGGCCAGGCCGGCCTGGCTTGCCGGGTCGCGCCGGTCGCCGGCATCAAAGTCGATCTGCACATCCACCATGGGCAGCGCCGGGCTTTGCACCAGATAGATTGCAGCTCCGGAGGGGTGGGTCCAGTGCTCGATGGGAATGCCCGCCTGCGCCTGACCCAGACCCGCCAGCGCCAGGGCCAAGGCCCCAAGCCAGCGCAATGTTGTGCTGTTCATGGATGTGTGGCCTTTCTCAGTGGCGCGCGCCTGCTGCCGGTTTGGCGCGAGGCTTGTTGGGGTCGGGCGGCTGCGGCAGCAAATGCGCCACGGTCAGCTGGTCATCAGCAAAGTAGCGTGCCGCCACCGAACGCACCTGCTCGGCGCTGACCGCGCGCAGGCGCTCGAGCAGACGATCACTGGCATCCACAGGCAGGCCTTGCACCCAGTTGCTGCCCAGTTCACGCGCCTGTGCCATGAGCGAATCTTTTTTGTACACCTGGCTGGCCACCCACTGGGTCTTGACCCGCTGCAGCTCGGGCTCGGACACGCCTTCGCGCGCCACTCTGGCCACCTGAGCGCGCAAGGCTGCCTCCAGCTGCTCGGTACTCTTGCCAGGTGCCGGCACGCCATCGAGCATGAAGAGTTGCGGGCCGCGCCCGAACAGGCCGTTGGAAGCCCCCGCACTGTCGGCCAGACGATCGCTGCCCTGGGTCAGCGCACGGTCGAGCCGGGCACCGCTGTAGCCATCGAGCACCGCCGACAACACGGTGAGGGCCAGGGCATCCTGGTCCTGCGCACTGGGCGCATCCAGTGAGCGCAGGCCCGGCACCTTGAAAGCCAGCGCCACATAGGCCTGCTCGGCGGGGGCTTTGACCGCGATGCGGCGCAAGCCCACTTGGGGCGGCTCGGTGCGCGGCTTGCGGGTGGGCAAGGTGCGCGCCGGGATGCGGCCATAGATCTGCTCGGCCAGGCGAAGCACCTCGGCCACATCCACATCACCGACCACCACCACCGCCGCATTGGCTGGCACATACCAGCGCTGGTAGAAATCGCGGGCATCCTGCGCAGTCATGGACTCCAGGTCGCTCATCCAGCCCACCACCGGCCGGCGGTAGGGCGCGGCCTGAAATGTCGCGGCGTTGAGCGCCTCATACAGCAAGGCGCGGGGGTTGTCTTCGGTGCGCAGCCGGCGCTCCTCTTTCACCACCTCCAGCTCCTTGACGAATTCTTCATCCGGCCATTGGTTGTTGGCAAAGCGATCGGCCTCCAGCCGCATCACCTCTTCCAGCCGGTTGGCCGGAATCTGCTGGAAGTAGCCGGTGTAGTCCTGTCCGGTGAAAGCGTTTTCGCGACCGCCCAGGGCGGCCACCCGGCGCGAGAACTCGCCCGCCTTGAGGGAAGGTGTGCCCTTGAAGAGCATATGCTCCAGCACATGGGCGATGCCGCTGCTGCCATCGACCTCGTCCATCGCGCCCACCCGCAGCCACAGCATGTGCACCGCAGTGGGGGCGCGCCGATCGGGCTTGATCAGCACGGTCATGCCATTGGCCAGGGTGAATTGCTGCACCGTGGCAGGACCTTGCGACCAGGCCGGCAACAGCAGACAGGCCAGGGTAAGGAGTAAGAGAAAGCGTTTCATAGAATGCACCATTCTATGAATGCCCGCCATGTTCAGTTTTTTCAAGAAAAAAAGCCCTTCCAGCGCATCGGCCCTTGATCCAGCACCTGTTGCCGAAACAGCCTCGCCGACAAGGGCCAACTGGCTGGCCAGACTCCAGTCCGGCCTGCGCAAGACCGGCACCAGCATCAGCACGGTGTTCACCGGTACCCAGATCGATGAGGCGCTCTATGAAGAGCTCGAGGCGGCATTGCTGATGGCCGATGCAGGTATGCCGGCGACCCAGTTTGTGCTGGATGAACTCAAGCTTCGGGTCAAGCAGCTCAAGGCCAGCGATCCGGCTGCGGTCAAGTCCCTGCTGATGGATGTGTTGACCGAATTGTTGACCCCGCTGGAAAAGCCCCTGCTGATCGGCCAGCAGATGCCCACCGTGATCATGGTGGCTGGGGTCAACGGTGCGGGCAAGACCACCTCGATCGGCAAGCTCACCCGCCACCTGGCCGATGGGGGCGCCAGTGTGCTGCTGGCCGCTGCCGACACCTTCCGTGCGGCTGCGCGTGAGCAGCTGGGTGTCTGGGCGGACCGCAATCAGGTGGAAATCATCAGCCAGGCTGGCGCCGATCCTGCCTCGGTCTGCTTTGATGCGGTCAACGCCGGCAAGGCCCGTGCCAAGGATGTGGTGCTGATCGACACCGCCGGGCGCCTACCGACCCAGCTGCACCTGATGGAAGAGCTGAAAAAAATCAGGCGGGTGGTGCAAAAGGCCGAGGCCAGCGCGCCGCATGAAGTCTTGCTGGTGATTGACGGCAACACCGGCCAGAACGCCCTGGCCCAGGTGCGCGCCTTTGACGATGCGCTGCAGCTGACCGGGCTCATTGTGACCAAGCTCGACGGCACCGCCAAGGGCGGGGTGCTGGCGGCCATTGCGCGCGAGCGGCCGCTGCCGGTGTACTTCATCGGTGTTGGTGAGAAACTCGAAGACCTCGAGACTTTCAGTGCGCGCGAGTTTGCCCAGGCGCTGCTGGGATAGGGATGGTGTTGGACGCCGTGCCCTGGTCGGGATTGCGTCCGACGGCGCAGTAACTTACTCTTGCCTTGCCAGGGAGCTCCTGGCGGGCCATGCATTGCCGGGTATTGCGCCCGGCAGCGCACTCACTTTCTTTGTCTCGCCAAAGAAAGTAAGCAAAGAAAAGCGAGCCGGATTCGTCGGCCCGCTGCGCGGGCACGCTGCGTTGCTCGAAATCGACGGGAAGCGCAGAAACTCGCCCTGCGGGCTCAAACATCTGCGCTTCTTTCTCCGTCGCTTTCTGCGCGACTCGCCTCCTCATGACGGCAAGAAACTGCAGCTGAAACTGCTGGTATTTGTATTCCAACGCCGTGTGGCAGGGCTGAGCAGCGCAGCAGCGGGCGGATCAGGGCGGGCGTTGTTTGAGCGCAGCGAGTTTAGCCCGACCCCGCTCGATGCGAGCAGCGCAAGGAACCGCGCAGCGGCCCTGTCTTCGGCTCGCCTTCTCTTTGGTGACTTTCTCTTGGCGCGGCAAGAGAAAGTTACTGCGCTGCCGGGCGCAATACCCGGCAATGCATGGCCCGCCAGGGCGAGACCCGACTAATTACTCAACCTTGATCGCCCGCTCGCGGATGATCTGACCCAGTACCGCGGTATCGGCCTGGATGCGTCGGGCCAGCGCCTCGGCGCTGCCGCCCACTACCTGCCAGCCCTGCTGAAAAAGTTTGGCACGTATCTCAGGCGAGCGGGCTATCTCGCTCAGCAGGGCTGAGAGTTTGGCCACCACCGGTTTAGGCATGGAAGCCGGCGCGGCCACTGCGTTCCAGATTTCCAATTCAAAATCCTTGACGCCGGCCTCGCGCAGGCTGGGGACTTCGGGCACCAGCGTGCTGCGCCCTGCCGATGTCAGGCCAAGCAACTTCACTTTTCCGGCGCGCGCCTGCGCCATGGCCAGGCCTGGGGGCAGCATGGAGAGCTGAATCTGTCCTCCCAGCATGGCGGTCACCACCTGCGGGTAGCCGGGATACGGCACATGCACCGGGTTGATGCCTGCGCGAGCCTTGAGCAGCTCCATCCCGATATGACCCACTGTGCCCACACCGGGCGAGCCATAGCTCCACTGGTTGCCGCTGGCACGGGCAGCGGCCAGAAAATCAGCTGCGCTGCCATCGGGCCCACTGGCCGGTGCAGCCAGAATCAGGGGGGCGGTGCCGATCAGGCTGATCGGAGCCAGGTCCTTGAGTGGATCGTAGGGTGTCTTGGGGTTGAGCAGTCGGGCAATGGTCAAGTTGCCATTGATCATGACGCCCAGGGTGTGGCCATCGGTGGCCTTGGCGACCGCATCCGCAGCAATATTGCCGCCAGCACCTGGCTTGTTTTCCACCACCACCGCCTGACCCAGCGCCTTGGCCAGGGGCTCGGCCAGGGTGCGCGCCAGCAGGTCGGGCGAGGTGCCAGCTGGAAAACCTACCAATATCTTGACCGGCTTGGTGGGCCAGCCAGCCTGCTGCGCGTGGGCGCCAAACGCCAGCATGGCAAGGGTTAGTGCCCACAGGATGCGGCGTATCGAGGGGGGTGTGTGCATGATCCGGGCTCCAAATAAAAAGAACCCCTGATTCTCACGAAACAGGGGTTCCCAGGGTTCGAGAAATTCAGGCGTATTCTGCCAGCGCAGACTTCATTTTCTTCAGGGCCGCCACCTCGATCTGGCGGATGCGCTCGGCACTCACCCCATATTCGGCAGCCAGTTCGTGCAGCGTCATGCCGCCGGTGGTGTCGTCGTTGACCTTGAGCCAGCGCTCCTCCACGATGCGACGGCTTCGATCATCAAGCACCCCCAGCGCAGCACTCAGTCCATCGCTGGCCAAGCGGTCACGCTGGCGTAATTCCAGCATGGCAGCGGGTTCGTGGCTGGCATCGGCCAGGTAGGCAATCGGGCCAAAGCTGTCCTCGCCGTCCTCGCTCGGGCCGGGATCAAGCGCCACATCACCCCCTGACAGGCGGGTTTCCATCTCGATCACATCCTCACGCTTGACATTGAGCTCGCGCGCCATGACCTCGATCTGTTGCTCGCTCAAGGTGTCGCGGTGGGTGTTTCCTTCGCTGGCCTCGGACTTGAAGCCCTGTTTCATCGAGCGAAGGTTGAAGAACAGCTTGCGTTGGGCCTTGGTGGTGGCGACCTTGACCATGCGCCAGTTTTTCAGAATGTATTCGTGGATTTCGGCCTTGATCCAGTGCAGCGCATAGCTGACCAGACGCACGCCCTGCTCGGGGTCAAAGCGCTTGACCGCCTTCATCAGGCCGACATTGCCTTCCTGGATCAGGTCGCCATGGGGCAGGCCATAGCCCAGGTACTGGCGTGAGACCGAGACCACCAAGCGCAGGTGCGAAAGAATCAGCTGGCCGGCAGCATCCAGATCGCCATGTTCGCGCAGGCGTTTGGCGCAGTCGCGCTCCTGCTCGGGGGTGAGCATGGGCATGCGGTTGACTGCGGTGATATAGGCATCCAGATTGCCCAGCGGCGGCACCAGCGACCATGGGTTGGCCACGGCCAGAGAAGCACCGGAAAGTCCAGTTTGAGTTGTCATACCAGATCTCCTTTCGTCACAGGCGTTATGTTAGCACTCTATTGAGTCGAGTGCTAGCCGGTAGTTCCGTGAAAACGCAAAAAAGTCTGATTTGAGGGGTCTGGGGCTGGTTTTTCTTGAATTTTTACTGAATTTTGGGCATTTCAGGTCCCAATCAGGCCCCCATCGATACGCTGGATCGCCACGGTGGCCGAGCGGGGACGACCCCCCAGCGGCCAGGTGGAGTATCGGGTCGGCTGGGTCGGGTCACTGACTTCGGCCGGAGTCTCCCCCGGGTGCTGGATATTGATGAACAGGGTCTTGCCGTCCGGGGTCATGGTCGCGCCAGTGATTTCACAGTTGACCGGGCCAGTCAGAAAGCGGCGGATTTCGCCGGTGGCCGGGTCACAGGCCAGCATCTGGTTGTTGCCGATGTTCTTGAAAGCGCCCTTGTTCATCTCGGTGGCAGAAGCATCGGTCTGGATCCACAAGACGCCGCGCGCATCGAGCATCAGGCCGTCGGGGCAGGCAAAAAGGTCGCCCTTGATATTGCCGCGGTCCTCGGCCTTGTCATTGGCCGGATCGCCGGCCAGCACCAGGTGGTCCCAGCGCATGGCCAGGCTGTCAAAATCGCCGCCCTCGCGCCAGCGGATGATCTGGCCCATCTTGTTGTTGGCGCGCGGGTTGGCCGCATCCACCCCAGGTTGGCCGGGCATGCCGCGGGCACTGTTGTTGGTCAGGGTGCAATAGATCTCGCGCCGGGCCTGGTCGATCGCTATCCATTCGGGCCGGTCCATCTTGGTGGCCCCCAGCGCATCGCTGGCCTGGCGCGCCTTGATCAGCACCTCACCCTGGTTGGCAAAGCCGTTGGCAGCGGTCAGCGGGCCCTGCCCGTGCACCAGTGGCAACCAGCGGCCGCTGCCGTCAGCATCAAAGCGCGCCACATAGAGGGTGCCATGGTCGAGCAACTCGCGGTTGGCCTGGGCTTGCGTCAATCCAGCCCCACCGGGCGCGATACGGTCGCGGCTGACAAATTTATAGATGTACTCAAAGCGGGCATCTTCACCCGAATAGACCACTGCGCGGCCATCCGTGGTCACTGCCACCCAGGCGCCCTCATGGGCGGCGCGGCCTAGCGCGGTGCGCTTGACCGGGGTGGATTGGGGGTCCATCGGATCGACCTCCACCACCCAGCCAAAGCGGTTGGGCTCGTTGGGGTTTTTCACTGCGTCAAAGCGCGGGTCATGCTCGGCCCAGCGAAAGCGCGATTTGGCCGACAAGCCCCAGCGCTTCTGATGCGCATCAGGCTTGGCGCTGGCGACAAAGTAATTGTGGAAGTTTTCCTCGCCAGACAGGTAAGTGCCCCAGGGCGTCATGCCACTGGCGCAGTTGTTGAAGGTGCCCAGCACGGTGCGCCCAGCCGGGTCGGCCGCGGTTTGCATCAGGGCGTTGCCCGCTGCTGGCCCCCCAATGGCAAAGGGGGTGTTGGCAGTGATGCGCCTTGCATAACGGCTCGGGCGCACCATCTGCCAGCGCCCATCCTTTTGCGCGATCTCGATCACCGCAATTCCGTGCGCGGCCTGGGCTTTGCTCACTTTTTCAGCGGTCCAGGGCTTCATGCCGTCCTTGTGTAGCAGGCCGTCATCAGTGTACTCATGGTTCATCACCAACAGGCCACGACGTTCGCCATCGAGTGGGTAGTAGTGCATGCCGTCGTGGTGCATGCCCATCTGCAACGCCTGATCGGCTGCGCTGCTGGAGGCGTCTTCCTTCAGTGGCGGCATGGCCGCGCCCGCCACACCGATGGGCTCGCCCCAAGGGGCCAGCACCTGGGCGCTGTAGCCTTCGGGCACCAGCAGCTTGTCGGCGCTGGATGCGGGGATGGGCTTGAAACCCAGCTTGGGCCCGCTGCCCAGGCTGGCACAACCCGCCAAGGGAACGAAGGCGCTCAGGCTGGCCAGGCCCAGGCTGCCTTGGATGAGCAGGCGGCGAGCCGGGTCCGACACCTCATGAATACTCATGTTGTTCGAGCGGTTGCTGTTTTCCATCTGGTCAAAATCTTTGGCCATGACAAGGTCTCCTGAAACGGGTGGCTGCCATTATGCAAAGAATCGCAGGCAGTCAAGGCAGAATCGGTCTTTATCAGCCCAAGCAAGGAAGTCCAAATGTTTGCTGTTTATTACGACAAAAAAGGTCCAGCCGCCGAAGTATTGCAATGGGGCGAGTTGCCCCTGCCCGTGCCGCAGGCCGGCGAGGTACGGGTGCGCTTGAAGGTGTCGGCGGTCAATCCCTCAGACACCAAAGCCCGTGGTGGTTTTCGCAACCAGTGGACCATGCCATTCCCACGCATCGTGCCGCACCAGGACGGTGCCGGCGTGATCGACGCGGTGGGCCCGGGCGTGGACGCTGCGCGTATTGGCGAGCGTGTCTGGGTCTATGAAGCTACTCTGGGCCGGGCCTTTGGCACCTGCGCCCAGTACACCACCGTGCCGGCGCACAAGGCGGTCGCGCTGCCCGAGCAGGCCGATTTTGAGGTGGGCGCCTGCATGGGCATTCCGGCCATGACCGCCCATCGCTGTGTGCTGCAGGACGGCCCGGTGCGAGGCCAGACCGTGCTGGTGCAAGGCGGTGCGGGTGCGGTGGGTTTTTATGCAGTGCAGATCGCCAAGCTGGAGGGTGCGCGGGTGATTGCCACGGTCAGTCGCGAGGAGCAGGCCCGCCAGGCCCGGCTTGCAGGTGCCGACCATGTGATCAATTACAAAACCGAGGATGTGGTGGGGCGGGTACGCGAGATCACCGGGGCTGACAACAGCGTGGACCGGGTGGTTGAGGTGTCGTTGGCCAGCAATATCGAGGCAGATGCCGCCATGCTCAAGCCCAATGGTGTGGTGGCCACTTATGCTTCCGATGCCGACCAGGCACCACGAGTGCCCTATCCCGCTTTGCTGGCCAAGCACCTGAGCCTGCGCTTCGTGCTGGTCTATGCCATGCCGCGACAGGCGCACGATGAGGCGGCGGCCTACATCACCCAGGCACTTGTGCAGGGCCTGTTCAAGCACCAGGTCTATCGCCACTATGCCTTCACTCTGGACGATGTGGTGGCGGCACAGCAGGCCACTGAGAGCATGTCGCATGTGGGCAAGGTGCTGATACGGATTGACTAGCCCTGGCCAGCCGATGTGGATTGACACCCACTGCCATCTCGATGCGCCTGAGTTTGCGCACGATGTGCGCGCAGTGCGTGCGCGCGCAAGGGACCTTGGTGTGACGCACTGCGTCTTGCCGGCGGTACAGGTGGCTGATTTCGAGCGAGTCCGCGCTCTGGCCCATGAATTTGGCGACTGCTACGCGCTGGGCATTCATCCCTTGTATGTGCCCCAGGCCAGGGAGCAAGACCTTGAGCAACTCGATGCGGCCCTGAGCGCGCAGCGCGATGACCCGGCGCTGGTGGCTGTAGGGGAAATTGGTCTGGACTATTTCGTGCCCGCCCTGTGTGAGAGCCCCTTGCGTGAGCGGCAGGAACACTTTTATTTGGCGCAGCTCAAGTTGGCGCGCAAGCATGGCCTGCCCGTCATCCTGCATGTGCGACGCTCGGCGGATGCTTTGCTCAAAGGCTTGCGCCAGGTGGGTGGCGCAGAGCCCTGGCAAGGCATCGCCCATGCGTTCAACGGCAGCCTGCAGCAGGCCAGGGAGTTCGTCCAACGCGGATTCAAGCTCGGTTTCGGCGGGGCACTCACTTATGAGCGTGCCAGCAAGCTGCGCCAATTGGCGCAGGACTTGCCCCTGCAAGCGATCGTGCTGGAAACTGATGCGCCCGATATGCCGCCGCACTGGATCTACACCACCGCGGCGCAGCGCGCGCAGGGCCAGGCGCAAGGGCGCAACGAACCGGGAGAACTGCCGCGCATTGGCTCTGAATTGGCCGCCATTCGAGGGCTTTCTCCTGAAGCTTTGGCTGAGGTGTGTGGGAAGAATGCGAGAGAAGCGTTGAAGAAGCTGGCTTTGCTTGCTGCCCGATAGCTCATTGGCGCTTGGCGTTTCCTTTTGCTTTTGTGTCAGGCTTTGTTGCTTTCTAGTTTTGTAACCGCCCACTCAACCTTTTTTTACCCTTCACTCATGAGTGGGGGGTTAAAAAAGTAATGAGTGAAGGCTAAAAAAATCAGTCAAGGTTAAAAATTCGGCCAATAAAACAAAACCGATAATTCATCCCCTGGTGAACAAAAAATATCTCGACCTTCCAGAAGTCCATTTCTCCGACGAGAACCGGATTCGCCATCTGCATCTGGGCTCGGTCTGGATTCAGGGTTCCATGGACATGGACGACCCCACTGCGCTGGTGCATGAATATGTCCGTCGCATGCAGTCCTGGCTGCTGTTTGTCGAGCCCGATCAGGTGAGCCAGTGCCGGGCCATGCAGCTTGGCCTGGGGGCGGGCTCACTGACCAAGCACTGTGCCAAGGTGCTGCGCCTGCAACAGACCACCGCGATAGAACTCAATCCCCAGGTACTGGCTGCCTGTCGCGGCTGGTTCAAACTTCCGGCCGACAGCTCACGCCTGCGAGTGGTGCTGGCAGATGCAGCGCAGGAAATTCAGCAGCCGCACTGGTGGGGCACGATCGATGCGCTGCAGGTGGACTTGTACGACCAGGAGGCCGCAGCGCCTGTGCTCGACAGCCCCGACTTCTATGCAGCCTGCCGGCGCCTGTTGAGTGAGCAAGGGTGTATGACGGTCAACCTGTTTGGCCGCTCATCTAGTTTCACCCGCAGCGTCGCGCGCATCAGCGCAGCGTTCGGGCAAGAGGCCGTCTGGGCCTTCAAAGCCACGCGCGAGGGCAATACGGTGGTATTGGCGCAGCGTCTTGCTGCCCGACCGCAGCGTGCCCTGCTGGCCCGACGCGCAGATATCATCCAGTCGCGCTGGCAACTCAATGCGGGCAAATGGATTTCTGGCCTCCAAGCAATTGTCTGAGGCCACAGCATGTTTTGTCACTGTTATTCCACCATGGTCGGTGGGTAAGAATCTAGCAAATCCGTTCGATGAGGAAGTCGCTGCCCAAGCGGCTAAGGGTAAACACCTAAGTTGAAATATTGAAGATAGGTGAAACCCACATCTCATTTGAGGGTCTTTTCATAGCAGAATCCGCAGGCTTAACCCGTTATCTCTTGGAGACTATTCGTGAAAATAAAGAGTCAGAAAGATTTCTTCTCTGGGCTGATGTTCCTTGGGGTTGGCGTTGCCTTTTCCTGGGGCGCCACCAACTACAGCATCGGAACCGGTGCCCGCATGGGCCCAGGCTACTTTCCCCTGCTGTTGGGCGTGATCATGATGATCTTGGGCGCCATCATCACCTTCAAGGCCACGGTGATTGAAACCGAGACCGGAGACAAGATTGGCGCCTGGGCCTGGCGGCCTCTGTGCTACATCATCAGCGCAAATGTCATTTTCGGCATTCTCCTGGGGGGCTTGCCCAAGATTGGCCTTCCATCGATGGGGCTGATTGCTGCCATCTTTGGTTTGACATTTGTTGCGGCCAAGGCGGGTGACCGTTTCCATTTCAAGGAGGTGTTGATTCTCAGCATCGTACTATCGGTCCTCAGTTACCTGGCCTTCATCAAACTGCTCAACCTGCAGTTCCCGGTCTGGCCTTCATTCATTTCAGGTTGAGGAGTACAAGAACATGGACCTGATTGCAAATCTTTCGCTTGGTTTTGGCGTTGCCTTCACCGCGCAAAACTTACTGTATGCCTTCATTGGCTGCATGCTGGGCACCCTGATTGGGGTGTTGCCGGGCGTGGGCCCGGTGGCCACCATTGCCATGCTCTTGCCGGCCACCTATGCGCTGCCGCCGGTGGCCGCGCTGATCATGCTGGCGGGTATCTACTACGGCGCCCAGTACGGCGGCTCCACCACCGCCATCCTGGTCAATCTGCCAGGTGAATCGTCCTCGGTGGTGACCATCATCGACGGCTACCAGATGGCGCGCAAGGGTCGTGCTGGCCCCGCCCTGGCTGCTGCCGGTCTGGGCTCCTTCTTTGCCGGTTGCGTTGGCACCTTGATCCTGGCGGCCTTTGCAGCGCCTCTGACTGAGGTGGCTTTCAAATTTGGTCCGGCGGAATACTTCTCGCTGATGGTGCTGGGCCTGATCGGTGCGGTGGTGCTGGCTTCTGGCTCGCTGCTCAAGGCGGTGGGCATGATCATTCTGGGCCTCTTGCTGGGTCTGGTGGGTACTGACGTCAACTCCGGTGTGGCGCGTTACTCTTTTGACATTCCCGAGTTGACCGACGGCATTGGCTTTATCGTGGTCGCCATGGGCGTGTTCGGCTACGGCGAGATCATTGCCAACCTGTCGGTGAAAGAAGAACACCGCCAGGTATTCACCGGCCAAGTCACTCATCTCTACCCTAGCAAAGAAGATTTCAAGCGCATGGTGCCTGCTGTTTTGCGCGGCACCGCGCTGGGTTCCGCGCTGGGCATTCTGCCCGGTGGCGGTGCGCTGCTGTCGGCCTTTGCCGCCTACACCATCGAAAAAAAGACCAAGCTCAAGCCGGGCGAGGTACCGTTTGGCCAGGGCAATATCCGTGGCGTGGCTGCGCCCGAGTCGGCCAACAACGCGGGTTCGCAGACCTCCTTCATCCCGTTGCTCACCCTGGGTATTCCGCCCAACGCGGTGATGGCGCTGATGGTGGGTGCCATGACCATCCACAACATTCAGCCCGGCCCGCAGGTGATGACCAGCAATCCGGAGTTGTTCTGGGGCCTGATCGCCTCCATGTGGATTGGTAATCTGATGCTGGTGGTGCTCAATCTGCCAATGATTGGCCTGTGGATCAAGCTGCTGACCGTACCCTATCGCTGGCTGTTCCCCTCGATTGTGCTGTTCTGCGCGATTGGTGTGTACTCCACCAACAACAATGTCTGGGACATCTGGATGGTGGCGATCTTTGGCGTGATCGGCTACATCTTTATCAAGCTGGGGGTTGAGCCCGCGCCGCTGTTGCTGGGCTTCATTCTGGGCCCGATGATGGAAGAAAACCTGCGTCGTGCTCTCTTGCTGTCGCGCGGCGCCTGGAGCGTGTTTGTGACCCGGCCACTTTCAGCAGGCCTGCTGGCCGCCGCCGTGTTGCTGCTGGTGATCGTGCTGATGCCGGCGGTCAAGTCTAAGCGACAGGAAGCCTTCGTCGAAGACTGATTCTTTTACGGCGAGAAAAAACGGCATCTCTGGATGCCGTTTTTTGTTAATGGGGGTCAGATTCCAATTAATCGTGCCCGACCTTGAGGTACTGAAAGCTGGGGGGCGAAATCAGCCTTGGGATAGCGTGGTCAAACTCCGTACATCTGGCGACTGACCGAGTTTCCAGCAGGCCTCGATCACCTGTGTAGTGCGCGCCGCGCCCAGCACCGGGTCGGACAGGTCGTGAAACTTGGACTCCAGGTTGGCATCGGTCATCGGGTTTTGCAGCGAGCCAATCGCATGCTCGACAAACACATGCACTTTGCGGCCGTCTTTCAGGAAAGCGGTCACATCGGCGCTGGCTTCGTCAATACTGTCATCGACAACCGCCTCGACCTTGCGCCGAAGCGCCACCATATCGGGTCGGTTGACGATCTCATCGGCATACTGGTCTTCGCCCGCCTTGCCGAAGATCAGGCCACAGGCGCAGCCGTGGTACACGCTGAACTTGCCCTGCAGGCCATCGGCCGGCTCTTTCTTGCCGGTGAGCTCGAGCACCAGCGAGTGCACTTTGAGCTCGATGCGCTCCACCTGATCGGCCAACACGCCCTGGGCGCGCAACTGGGTGCAGGCATCGATGCTGGGGTGAATGACGATGCCGCAGGCAAAGGGCTTATAGGTGTTGAAGGAAATTTCGAAGCGCTGGCCCAGCTCGTCGGTGATCTCGTTCCAGGCATATTTGGTGGAAATGGTCTGGATCATGCCGCGGGGGGCCTCCAGCGCCTTGGGGCTGGCTGTGAAACCCTGGCTGGCCATCAGAGCCGACATCAGTCCGGCGCGCGCAGCGCCACCGGGATGAAAGGGCTTGGTCATGGTGCCAAATTGCTCGCGCATGCCCACTGGCTGCGAGGCGGCAATGCCCAGGGCCATGGCGGTTTGCTGCACATCTAGCCCCAGCAGGCGGGCGCAGCCGGCGGCCGCACCCAGCATGCCGGTGGAGCCGGTGATATGCCAGCCGCGGTCGTAATGCTCGGGGTACATGGTGTTGCCGACCCGGCAGGACACATCAATGCCCAGCACCAGGGCATCGATCAACGCGCGGCCGGAGAGCCCCTTGTGCTCGGCCAGGGCCAGCACTGCGCTGGCTACCGGTCCCGCTGGGTGGATGATGGTCTTGAGGTGGGTATCGTCAAAGTCAAAGGTGTGTGAGCTGATGCCATTGATCAGGGCTGCGCTGCCCATGTCCACCTTCTCCTGGCGCCCGGGCAGGCTGGCTTGCGGGGCGGTCTGCAGTATCTGGGCAGCGGCCAGGGCAGATTTGGCAGCCTCATGATGCGCCGCACCGATGGTGCAGCCCAGCCAGTTGAGGAAGGTGCGGTGTGCTTCGTGATCAACCGCGTCGCTCCAGCCGCGCGAGGGGTGGCTGGCCACATACTCGGCCAGGATCTGGGTGATGGGCGGGGCATTGTGGTCAGCGGTGACCTGGGTGTTGCGAGCCATGAAATCTTTCTGTGTCAGTTATCGAGATTGATATTGCGGGCGCGGGCCAGCTGGGTCCAGCGCTCGATGTCGGCGCGGACAAACTGGGCAAAGGCTTCAGGCGACATGGGCATGGGCTCCACCGCTTCCACTGAGAGTTTCTCGCGCAAATCAGGCGCACCCAACACCGCATTGAGGGTTTCATTGAGCTGCCTGACCACCGGGGCGGGCATATTGGCTGGCCCCACCACGCCATACCATTGCATGGCATCAAAGCCCTTGAAGCCCAGCTCGTCCAGGGTGGGCAGGTCTTTGAATTGCGGGTGACGCTTGTTGCCGGTCACCGCCAGCGGGCGCACACGGCCGGAGCGGATATGGGGCACCGCAGCAGCCAGGCCAGGGAACATGGCCTGGGTCTGGCCTCCGATTAGGTCGGTGAAGGCCGGCGCCACGCCGCGGTAGGGAATATGCACCATGAAGGAGTTGACCTGCTGCTTGAACAGTTCCATGGTCAGGTGGGTGAGCGAGCCCGCGCCAGCCGAGCCATAACTGACTTGACCAGGATTTTTGCGCAGGTAATCGGTGAATTCTTTCACCGTCTTCACCGGTAGCGAGGGGTTGACCACCAGCACATTGGGGGTGCCGCCGATCATGCCAATCGGGGTGAAGTCGCGGACCGGGTCATAGGGCAATTTGCGGGTGGCCGGGCTGGTGCCGTGGGTGGCCACATAGCCCTGCATCAGGGTGTAGCCATCGGCAGCGGCCTTGGCAGTGTTCTGGCTGGCAATCACGCCGCCGCCGCCGCCCTGGTTGTCCACCACAAAGGTCTGGCCCAGCACCTTGCCCCAGCGTTCGGTCACGGTGCGGCCAATCATGTCCGAGCCGCCGCCCGCAGCCACCGGCACGATGTAGCGGATCGGCTTGCTGGGGTAGGCCTGGCCCCAGGCCAGATCCGGCAAGGCCAGCAGTGCTGGCGAGGCCTTAAGAAGGGTGCGACGTTTCATGGGGTTTGTCCTTTCATGACTCTTCATTTCAACTGGCAGTCGATGATTCCACCGGCTGCTGCTGAAAGCGCATGGAAAAATCGATGGCCTTGACATCCTTGGTCAGTGCGCCCACCGAGATCCGGTCAACCCCGGTCTGAGCCAGCTCTCGCACCGATGCCAGGGTGACGCCACCAGAGATTTCCAGCACGGCCTTGTTGTGGGCCAGCTCGACAGCCTGATGCAAGATGTCTAGCGGCATATTGTCCAGCAGCAGCATCTTGACCCCGACCTGCAGCGCCTCTTGCAACTGCTTGAGGGTTTCTACCTCGACCTCGATGAACTCTGCCTGCGCCGCCACCGCGCTGGCAGCCTGAAATGCTGCGCTCAGTCCGCCTGCGGCAGCGATATGGTTTTCCTTGATCAATACGGCGTCGTACAGACCCATGCGGTGATTCACGCCGCCGCCGCAACGTACCGCGTATTTCTGCGCCACCCGAAGGCCCGGCAGGGTCTTGCGGGTATCCACAATGGCTGCACGGGTGCCACGCACTGCCTGCACATAGCGGGCGGTCTGGGTGGCCACCGCACTGAGCGTTTGCAGAAAATTCAGGCAGGTGCGCTCAGCACTGAGCAGCTGCTGGGCGGCTCCCTGGAGTTGCACCACCACCTGGCCAGGCGCGCAGGGCTGGCCGTCCTGGACCAGCCACTGGGCCTTGGCCAGCGGGGCGATCTGGCGCAGGACCTCATTCACCCAGGGCTGGCCGCAGATCACCGCCTGCTCGCGACAGATGATGGTGGCCGAGACCTGGCGTTTCGGATCAATCAGGCTGGCGCTCAGGTCGCCTGGACCCATATCTTCTTGCAGGGCGCGCCGGACGTTGTCCCGTATCGTCTCATCCATATCCGCTACATTCATGTTGTGGCAAACCTTGCTGCTGCGCAAAGGCGCCATTATCGTGGCTGCCGGGTGGCGGCCCTGCCCACCCATCCTGCACGCCCTTTGCTCCGACATGCTGGTTCCCATCAAGACGCCTGTCCAGTTGCCGATCCTGATCGTCAGCCCGGCATTGGCGGGCGACAACAACGGCAACTGGCAGACCGCCTGGCGCTGGGCGCGCCTGCTGGCAGGCCACCACCCGACCCGCATCCTGCGCCATTGGCAGACGCAGGATGGCCCGGCCCTGGCCATGCTGGCGCTGCACGCGCGCCGCTCATCAGACTCGATTGCCGCCTGGGCAAGCGCCCACCCACAGCGAGGGCTGGCGGTGGTGCTGACCGGCACCGATCTGTACCGTGATCTGGCCGAGAATCCCCAGGCGCAGAGCTCGCTGGCGCTGGCGCAGCAGTTGGTGGTGTTGCAAGAGCTGGGCTTGCAAGCCCTACCCTCAGAACATCGCCCCAAGGCGCGGGTGATTTACCAGTCCACCACGATGCGCCAACCCGTGCCCAAGACCAAACGGCATTTACGGGTGGTGATGGTGGGCCATTTGCGCGAGGAAAAGATGCCGCAGACCCTGTGGGCCGCAGCCCGTCTGCTGGCGCCCGAAGAGGGCATTCGGATCGACCATATCGGCGCCGCGCTGGACCCGCAGTTAGGCGAGCAGGCAAAAGCGACCATGGCGGCCTGTTCGCACTACCGCTGGCTTGGTGGACTGACGCATGAAGCCACCCGCCAACGGATCCAGCGCGCCCATTTGCTGGTGCATTGCAGCCGAATGGAAGGCGGCGCCCATGTGCTAATGGAGGCAGTCTGCAGCGGCACGCCCGTGCTGGCCTCGCGCATCGACGGCAATGTGGGCATGCTGGGTGCGGAATACGCCGGATATTTCCCACTGGGCGATACACACGCGCTGGTGGCGCTGCTGCGCCAGTGCCATCAGCAGGGCGCAAGCTCAGGCGGCATGCTGGCGCGCTTACAGGCACAATGCGGGCTGCGCCAAGCCCTGTTTGCGCCGGCTGCCGAACAGGCGGCCCTGCTGAGATTGATCCAAGACCTGACTGCTCCATGAATGCTCCCCTGATCCTCCCCGCCGAGCCGCGCCTGACTTCGCTGTCCCATGGCGGTGGCTGCGGTTGCAAGATTGCCCCCGGTGTGCTGTCCGAAATCCTGAAAAGCGGCAGCGGCCTGCCCGTGCCCGCCGAACTGCTGGTGGGCATTGAGACTGCCGACGATGCCGCGGTCTACCAGCTCAACGATGAGCAGGCACTGATTGCCACCACCGATTTCTTCATGCCGATCGTGGACGATCCCTATGACTTCGGCCGTATCGCTGCCACCAATGCGATCTCCGATGTCTACGCCATGGGCGGCAAGCCGATCCTGGCGCTGGCCCTGGTGGGCATGCCGATCAGCGTCTTGTCCACCGACACCATCGGGAAAATCCTGGCGGGCGGTCAATCGGTATGCCAGGCGGCCGGAATCCCGATCGCCGGTGGCCACACCATCGACTCGGTCGAGCCGATCTATGGTCTGGTAGCGCTGGGCCTGGTCCATACCAAGCGGGTCAAGCGCAATGCCGACGCAAAACCTGGCGATCGCCTGATCCTGGGCAAACCGCTGGGCGTGGGCGTGCTGTCAGCGGCGCTGAAGAAAGACCAGTTGGGCGCCCCGGGCTACGCCCAGATGATTGCCAATACCACCCAACTCAATACACCGGGTCCGGATCTGGCAGCGCTTGAGGGGGTGCATGCGCTCACCGATGTCACCGGCTTTGGCCTGGCCGGCCATGCGCTGGAGCTGGCGCGTGGCGCGGGCTGCACAGTGCACATTGACTGGGCGCGTGTGCCGCTGCTCGATGGGGTGCGCCAATTTGCCGCCCAGGGCTTGATCACGGGCGCCTCGGGGCGCAATTGGGCCGCCTATGGTCAAGAGGTGACGCTGCCACCAGGTTTTGCTGCGCATGACCAGGCTTTGCTGAGCGACCCCCAGACCAGTGGCGGCTTGCTGGTGAGCTGCGCGCCTGAGTGCGTGGATGCGGTGCTGGCAGTGTTTCGCCGCCATGGCTTTGCAGCGGCCGCCGAGATTGGACATATCAGCGGCACAGGCAGCAGCCGCTTGGAGATTCGCTGAGGGTGTCTGGGGGTAGTGTTCAACACTTCCACCTTGCGCATCGATGCTGTCCCTGACAGGACTTGCCTTGACGGGGCGCCCCCGGCGGGTCATGCATTGCCGGGTTGTGCGCCCGGCAGCGCACTCACTTTCTTGTGTCGTCTAAGGTAGCACGATCAAGGTTGAGTAATTAGTCGGGTCGCGCTCCGGTGGAAATTGTTTTGCCGGGCGCAATACCCGTCAATGAATGGCCCGCCAGGAGCTCCCTGGCAAGGCAAGAGT
>Ga0129333_10000347_pt1 | contig 35894 bp, 32 predicted proteins | sample CPB6_08_DNA_FD_94474 | JGI IMG/M metagenome (GOLD analysis project Ga0129333, IMG submission 94474) | Freshwater to marine salinity gradient microbial communities from Chesapeake Bay, USA - CPBay_Sum_0.6_0.8_DNA | ecosystem: Environmental > Aquatic > Marine > Coastal | place: USA: Chesapeake... | reverse complement strand
TACAGCGACTGTCATTACAGCAGCACTTGCAGGTGTTGCTACGATTGTTGCGGTAGTCATGGCTGCAACCATGGCTAGAGCGATTCTCTTAAATGAATTCATTTTTCTCCTTTTATATTCATTTTATTATATTGTTTTTAATCTATCCAAATAGTCTTTTATGTCTTCTATTTGACTAGGTTTATAGTGTATCACATTCTCTGGTAGGCTGTCAACTTTGCGTGGCCTATCCCTAAAAGTATGAACCTCAACTTCAAGGTTTTGATCTCTTGGTGTATGTGATATTGCACCAAAAATAGCACCGCATACTGCGTCTGCTAAATCTTTAGATTTTTTACGTGGGTGATCTACCTTATCATTTTTCATAATTTTTAACTCAGTTAACTCTTCAAATAACAGATCTATTGCTGGCATAACCAGTCTCTCCTCGTACACAAGCATAGCCATATCTTCGTAATGTTTCTTTGCTACTGATACAGTTTCAGTTCTCATACCTACTGCCCGCAGTTCATTTTGAATATCAAATGACTGCCAACGGTCAAAAGAGACCATTCCTATATTAAAGCCAATTCTTCTAAGATTTTGTATCCATTGTTTAACCTCAGATAGGTTTACTGGGCCTTCTACCTTTGGCTCCCACCAAGCAACCGCATCTACAATTACTATTGGAGATATTTGCTGATAGTCTTTTATTACTTGAACATTAACCCATTTATCTACATGTGCAATTGCTACGGCGCACTTATCATGTTTTTGTGCAAGGTCTGCATGTATATAATATGTTTTTTCTGGATCTGGCTTAAAGTTTTCTTCAAATCTTTTAAAGGCATCTAGAGGATTTCTAGAACTCATACAATTTTTAACCTTTTCTGTTTGCTTAAAGAATGCGTCAGATGCGTATGTTGGAATACAGGCAAATCTTTGCATTGCATCTCCAAGGTCAGTAATAAAAGCAATTTTAAAATCATCAATTTTTCTAGTTGGGTTTACATCCCATGTTGGTCTTTTAAGTGCAAATACACCTGGATATCTATAAGATTTTATATGATCTTCATCCCAATTAATTTCTAGTTGGTTGCTTGGGTCATTCTCATCTAGTAATGGGTCAATAATAAACTTATGCGCTTTGTGTATTACTTCTTTTTCTACAACTACATCATCATATCTTTTAGAGATAAAGTCTCCCTGATATCTTGGGAATGAAAGAAGAACAACTTTACCAAGGTCAGGAAAACGAGAGTCTACAGAAGCACGGAATGCCTTATAAATGTTATCAGCAGTTTTACCCTGATCATTTCCTGTTCCAATCTCTTGTGCAAAACCAGAAATCTCATCTAGAACAGCCATCATAAGATTTAAACCCTCATGTGATTCTCTTTCTGAGTGACCAGAATAAACTGTTATAGACTTATCAAATTCAATTGAATCTGCCTTTGCATTAAACTTTCCAGCAAACCATGGAGACTTTTCAATCTTTGTTTTAAATCCTTTGAAGAAAACGTTCTTAGCCTGTTGAGCGTTAATAGCAACGTTAATAATATCTATAGCGTCTCCAGGTGGCTTTCCGAAGTATCTTGCAGGGTCTTTAAGACAAAGTAGTTTGTAAACAACATAAGCACAAGCAACAGTGGAAGTATGATCCTTGCCACTACCTTTACCAAGTTGTAATATGATTTCGTTTTTAGTGTATTTGTCATAATGTTTTTCGCCTTCTACTTCTCCCATCAAATCTTTTAGTTCTTCTTTTTTATAAATCTGGCTCATTGCCTCTACTATGTCATATTGTATTTCAGATAGTTTTGGCTGCCCTAAGAAATCTGGAGATTCGACAAATGTTTTTACATCTACTGGCTTTTCTGCAAAATGATCATCTTTAAGTGCTTCTAAAAAATCATCAAACATCATGGACAATTGTTATTACCTCATTGTCTCTTGCAATATCGGAAAGTCTTCTCATAATCTCATCACGAATTTGTGGATATTCAGATGCTATGTCCCTTAAAATTCCCATAAGAACTTCTTGTCTGCGCTCTATCTGAACCATTTCTTCTGCTAATTCTTTATTTTCTAAAAGACCTGCTTTTTGTAGCATATCAATTCTTTTTGACTCAATGTCCATTACAAGTTTAATTGCTTGCGTTTTAGCACTAAGGTTATTTGTCATACTTGCTTCATCAATAACTTCGTATGATTTTGATATTAGTTTGCTGTAATGCGTATCTGCTGCTGCTAATGCCTCTTTTGCACGAGCACGAATTGCATCATTAGCAGAAGCCATTACCTTCCACTCATTAATATAATTTACTACAGTCTGTCGTGGAATAGCAAGTTCTTTAGATATTTTGGTTGGATCATTACCTTTTAGATATTCTCCTACAACCACATTGACCTGATCTAAATGTTTAACTAAATCTTCTTCAGGGCTTGTCATAGTGTCCTTCTAATCTTTTAATTTCATCCTGTATGTAGAATATTGCTTTCTTTAAATCCTCTATATGCGTAGACTCATTTTTTAATCCTGCTCTCCACAAATATTTAAAAGCATTTCCAATGTTAAAATTTCTATGGCGAGTAATTTGTATGCACTCGATGCCAGAGGGATCACTAGTATAATGCTCAGGATGATTTACCTGGTCTACCGTAATATTAAACTTTTCTGTCATCGCTTACTCTTTCTTAGCCCAAACTTAGCAAGATAAACATAGATTGTCTCTACGCTTGCCCCACATTCTTTTGCTATTTCTTGAGGAGACTTTTTGTCCATAAGATATCTCTTACGAAGCCAAGTTTCACTTGTATATAGTTTAGCACCCATGACCCTATTTGTCAACCCCCACTGCCTTATCCCAATTATGCAGGGCCCAATGACCAATACCACAAGCATCTGCGATATCGTTATCCTCCAGATTCCTGTCATAGTTTACATTAATAAACTTAATAGTTCTTTGTTTTCTAATACCACGCTCATACCCCTTATACCAGGAAACAGATTTGTTGGGATTTTGACTTCTAATAAGTAGTTGCTCGTCCTTTGTTAACTTTTTATTACCAATAAAGTTTTGCCAAGTTATTGGAGAAACCTTTCCTATAACTGTTGTTCCAGATTGACCAGCAGCACCCAAAATCGCACCCTGAACCAGTGCAAGATCTGCAGCAGTTTTGGGGCTATTCATAAAGACTGTATGCTCAATCACAATGCCTTCAAAACCACCATAATAGTCAAGGAAGGCTTTTGTTTTTTTCCCAGCATCCATGACCTTTTCATAAATACTTTTTCCTTCAAAGTTAATCTTTCCTACGGCATTTAAAGTTTTTTGTTCTGTATTAAACAAGGCAAAAGCAAGACTGGTTGTACTAGCATCAATAGCACAAATAATTTTTGGATTATCTCTTTTCATTCATCCTGCCCTTTATGTCTTTTAGTGCTTTGTCAACATCTTTAGGATTAACCTGACAAAGTCCACAGAGTGTGTCATCATTATATATTGATAACACCTGCTTACAAGACTTACACCGCCTATCCTTACCTTTTCTTTTTTGTCTTCTTGTAATCATATACCTTGTGGCAATTTTTTGTTTTGTTGCCTCATCTCTACATTCAATAGAGCAGTATATTTGGTAAGATATATTTGATTTAAATTCTTGGTCGCACCAACTACAATGCTTCATCTTCTAGCAACTCCAGAGGTTTAATTTTAATTACCCCTGTCTCTGCTTCAGCACATGCTTTTTGAATTGGACACGCTTTACAAATTTTAGAATTTGATCTATACGTTTTTTGTGGAATAGTTCGGTCTACCCAAGCCTTTCTCACAGTTCTCATCCAATCAAAAGCCTGGTCTACCCACCGACGGTAATGATCGCTTACTACTACGGGCAAAGTTAATAACTCATGATTATTTTTATTTTCATAAATTAAAACACCTTTGTCCATCTTTTTTATTTTCATATATATAAGAAGTTGCATCAAATGTCCAGTCTTTGGCTTCTTGCTTGCCTTCTTATATTCAAACCCTTCATTAGGCATTGTTTTTATTTCGCCTAAAATCTTATTATCATTATAAGCAAGCATGACATCCCCATATCCAGAAATTGGTGGATCATCATACGTTATTTTAAATTCCATTGCTGGATGCTTTTGTTTTTTATATTTACTTGGTTCTGCATCAAACTCCATTGTTTCGTCGAGTATTCCTGCATCCATTATTGCATCTTGAATTCTGTCATGACTTAGCGTTCCAGAAGTTCTATTTGCTACACCATATGCGTCAGCATTATCAAACCAGTTAGCACCATCAAATGCCAAGTACCAAAATCTAGGACATTCTCCAGCACCATAAGTTAGGGTAGATGGGCTAAAAGATTGCTTTTTTGTAAATTTTGGTTTTAGTTTTATAGTATAACCAGATTGTATTTTTTCAATCAATCCGTCAATAAAAGAAGTATCTTGTGCTGAAACAGCATCTTTCTTTTTTGACTCTTTAAGCATAACTTGCTTCATTAAATTTTTTGTCATAAAGTTCCCTTGTTTTATATAATTATACCACTAGTCATCTTGTGATATATTTGAGAGCAGAGACAAGGTTGTTTATAGATTCTGCTGCAGTATAATAAATATTTTTCTTTCCCCTGTCTGACTTATCCACATTAGCCATCCACGTTGCTTTAAATGCCATCTTTGCTGCAATAGCCTGTAGTCTAACTATCTCTAGTGTAGCCACATTCATGGGAATATCAGGCTTGATTATTACCTTGGCAATAAATGTTAGTGCTGTATTAAGGTCTTCATCCTGCATATATTCTGCTATTTCTGATAAGCCATTAATCATTTCTATTGTTGTTTTATTCTGTTCCATTGTTCACCATCTGTTCTAGTAGTTCTAACTCTATTATAGCAAGTCTTGTCTTCTTGTTTCCCTCGCCAAGGATCACGACTATGGCTGGATCGCTATTATTTCTTATAGCATCTGTCGTAGCCTTAGCCCAAACATCTTGGTTTAAGGTAAATGACTTTGAGTTTTCCTTAAAGTCAACAGTAAAGTTTGCCCAAGTGGCATCGCCCTTTTTATTATTTCTGCCAGAATTTTTATGCTGCTTGGCGCCAATTCTTTTACTCTCGCTCTTCTCGCTCATAATCTCTCTTTTTCTTATATCCCACATGACATATCTGAACTTCAGACAAATGCTTTTGGGAGCACATCCAAGATGACATTCCAGTGTCTTTATAAAATCTAATTTTTTTAACTTCTTCTCTGCAGGTTTTGCAAGGAAATTTACCATCATATATGGTATATTTATTCACTAACTTTGCCCTTAATCATATCTTGTAGATCAAGATCCTCTCTGACTCTGTTAATAAAACCTTCTCTTCCCTGTACTTTTGTTCCATCTGGGAGAACATACCATGCACCAGTTCTTTCAACAATACCCATTAATTCTGCGGTATCAACAAGATCACCAATAGTATCAACACCAACGTTATCGCCTCTAAAATAAAAGTCATATTCGCCACTTTGGAAAGCAGGAGATGTTTTAGAAAACTGTAACTCCCAACGAACCTTTCTACCAATTTTTTCTTCAATGAGTTTATCTCCGACATTTATCTTTCCCTTAATTGCTTGGTTATCTGATTCTGACGAAAATAATTTAATAACTGTAGAGGAATAAAACTTAGTAGCCTGACCACCAGTAGGCTGCTGACTAGTATACATAGCACTAATATTATTACGAGACTGGCTAATAAGGACAAGAAGAGTAGGCTTAACTTTATTGTTAGCATAGTTAAGCATTTTCCATGCATTGCTAAAGTCTCTAGATTCTGCTCCAATTTGTTTTGTATTTTCAAGTTGTTTGAGTTCATCAGAATCCTTTTCAAAATAAATTGCTGGAAGAAGAGAAGTAATTGAGTCCACTACAATTAAATCTACTCCTGCCTCCATCAATTGTACACCCACATCTACCATTTCATTAATTGTTCTTGTTTGTGTAACTATTAGTTTTGATGTATCAACTCCAAGTCTAGTAGCCCACTCTTTATCGTATGACATTTCTGCGTCTATCCAAGCACAAATCTTTCCTTCTTTTTGTGCCTCTGCAATCATTTGTAGACATAGAGACGACTTTGCAGATGACTTAGATCCCCAAATAAGAACTTGTCTTCCATATGGCAGTCCACCATTTAGTGCCCTGTTTAACCCAAAACTAGGTGTTGATGCATATTGTGTTTCTGGTACTGTATCTCCAATCATTACGCCTTTTCGTAATTTTGGATTAAGTTGTGCCAATACATCTTCTACCGTTACTGTCATTAGAATCTTACTCCGTGCTTCTTTGGTCTGTGTGTATTTCTTTCCATCTTTTCTTTAATAGCATAGTCAAGAGATTTTTTAACATACCCTGCTTCTACCATGCCTGCGTATAAATCAAGAGTGCGAATAATAATGTCTGCAAATTCATCTGATATTTGATCTGGATCCATTTCTTTACGAACAGCCTCCATAGCCTCTGATACCTCTGAAACAATCATCATCATTTGTTTTGCTACAAAAATAGGGTCTGCTGTTCTATCCCAAAATCCTTTTTCTATAGCATTATTATGTACTCGTTCTGCTAAATCGTCAAGCATTTATATCCTCCAATATTACTGTACCGTCTTTGGTTTTACCAAAACTAAATTTATATGCACTACCCTCTTCTATTTTCATATAGGCTTTTGCAAATGCAGTTGGAAATACTGTAACAGAATGAAGATCTCTTGATGAATCTGCAAGAGTCAGGGATGCCATTTTTTTACCAGCCTTTGTTACTCTAGGTTTAAATGATACCACAAACATCTCATCATCTTTATATGGCAACATCTTATAATTTAAAAATTTTACTAGCGCACTATCAGAGCCCTTTATTGAATCAACTGGAACTGCTGACAAAATTCTATTGTCATTTGCTAAAACTATATAAGTATTTCCTGCCTCAATAGTTGTGTTTTCATCATCAAATATACCAACACTACCAGTTTTATCTAATAACTCAATGCGTGACCATCCCTTAGATCTCTTTATATTCTTAACCATACCCATTAAAATAAAAGATCCCTTTTCTTCATAATCTTCTGCTGGAGTTATAAAAGCATGATAATGTGATGGCACCGTCATATTAAATTCTGGAAGATTTAAGTACTCGTATAAATTATTCTTAATCTCTTCATCATTTCTTGGATTATCATTAAATGTTGCAGCACCAATAATTCTTAATGCCTGCAATGCACGACTATTTACTCCGTTACCTTTTGTGAAAGTAAACTCCTCAAGTTCTTTGTAAGACTTAAAAGGTCGTGCCGATATATATCGTTCTGCAATCTTATCAGAGATAAACTTAATCGCCGAGAGTCCAAATCGAATACCCTTGCCCTCAATTTTAAAATCAATATCCGAATCGTTAATATGAGGTAGTTTAATGCTAATTCCCATTCTTTTCGCTTCAATAAGATATTCAGTTCGTGCATCTTTGTCCTTTTCATTTTTTAATAGTGAGTACATAAATTCTAGCGGATAATGGTACTTTAGCCATGCTGTCCAGTATGAAAGTGTGGAGTAGGCAACGGCGTGGGATTTATTAAAAGAGTATCCTGCATGCGCCTCAAAGTCATGCCAAAGGTCACGAGCATTATTAGGAGTAATAAAGCGAGAAGCACCTTCGACGAATTTATCTTTAAAAATATCAAACTCTTTTGCATCCTTCTTCTTTCCAATAATCTTTCTTACTTTATCTGCTTCAGACATAGACATTCCACCTAGTTCAACGCATGCCTGCATAACCTGTTCTTGATAAAGAATACATCCATAGGTCTCTTCTGTAAAAGGTTTAAGTACCTGATGCATATAGTCAATATTTTGTCGTCCATGTTTACGATCAATATAATCTTTTCCGATTGTATTCATAGCGCCTGGTCTAACTAAGGCATTTGAAGCAGCAAGTTCTGCTAAATTTTTTACACCCATTTTGATAAGTAGGTTAGTGTATGGTGTTGCTTCGCATTGAAAAACACCCTTTGTATAGCCATCTGAAAGCATTTGATATACATTTCTATCATCCATGTCTATTGACAAAAGATCAATCTTTTTTCCGTCTCTTTGCTCAATAATATCTAAGGTATCTTTAAGAACAGATAAAGTTTTAAGTCCAAGGGCATCGATCTTAATTAAACCAATCTTTTCTGCCTCTTCCATATCGACAGCCACAACTGGAATGCGTTCATCGCTACCTGGAGAATTTCTTGTTTCCATAGGAGCATACTTAAATATTGGTTCCTTGCTTGTTACAACTCCAGCAGCATGAATGCCTGTTCCACGAATTCTGCCACGAATCTTTTCTCCATAAATTTCTACCTCTGGATATTTTTCTCTAAACCATTCAGTAGTTTTGGAACTACAAAAATCATCCCAGCCATCTACAAGTTTTAAGACTTTATTTACATCTGGTAACGGTATATTTAAAACTCGTGCAATATCTCTAACTACACCCTTATCCTTAAATGATAAAAATGTTGCAATAGAAGCAACATGCCTGTATTGTCTAACCAAATAATCTTTTACTTCTTCACGCCTTGAGTCCTGAATATCTGTGTCAATATCTGGAAAGTCATTACGTTCAGGGTTGATAAATCGAAAGAACAGAAGTCCATGCTTAATTGGATCAATATCTGTAATTCCTAATGCATAGCAAAGAAGTGATCCAGCAGAAGATCCACGACCTGGACCAACCATAATACCTTCTTTTTTAGCCCACGCAATCATGCTTCTCACAACCAAAAAATACGGTGCAAACTTTTTATCTTTGATTACAGCAAGTTCTTCATCCATTCTTTCAAGATATCTAGCATCTTTGTATACACCCTTATCTTTTAATCCAGCAATAGCCAAATCCTCTAACTCTTTGTCTGGATTTTTATATTGAACTGGAAGAAGGTTTAGACCATCACGAATATCATATTCTTCTATTTTATTATATACATCTATGGTGTTGGAATAAATATCTTCTCTATAAATGCCCTGCTTTTCCATAGCAGCCTTAATTTCTTCATATGATAAAAGGTGTATTTCAAACTTATTAAAAGACATCTGCCTATCTTCTCCATAAAGATAGTCTAATCTATCCATCATATCCTTATGCTTTTTTGACTTTTCATAAGTTGCATCTTTTTGAGTTTTATTGCTATATGTATTTAAAATTAACTTAAACTCTTGAATCTCTTTTTGTGATTGATCCACATGGTGACAGTCTGGAGTTACGATTGACTTAATGTTATACTGATCTGCAAGTTCCAGCAGAGTCTTATTAATTTCTGGAGCATTGTGTGGCATAACCTCAATATAATAGTCTTCTGCAAAAACTTTTTTAAACCATTCAATATGTTTTTTTGCTACTGCTAATTCTCCTAATTCAATTGATTTAGCAATTATTCCACTGGGGCATGCTGAAGAAACTATAATTCCTTCTGAATATTTTTCAAGTACTTCAAAGTCAATTCTTGGCTTCTTATAATATCCTTCTGTCCAAGCAATCTCATTTAACTTATTTAGGTTTTCAAGACCTTTTTGGTTCTTGGCAAGAAGGATAATGTGGTTATAAACCATATCAAGTGGTTCTTTACGATCTTCTTTGTCTCTACGATCAAATCGATCATCACACATATATCCTTCTATGCCAAGTATAGGCTTTACACCTTTTTCTTTTGCAGCACGATACATCTCTCTGTGGCCAGAAAGGGAGCCATGGTCTGTAATCGCAATTGCTGGCATACCCAAACTAACTGCACGATCAACATACTCCTGTGGAGTAGCGATACCGTCAAATAGCGAATAATGGGTATGAACGTGTAAGCCTACGTATTGCATCAATTACCAGTCGATATTTGTCGAGGTAACTGATGGAGTGTCAAATCCAAAGTAGAATGCTTCCTGCTCTGGATATGGAACTTCACGAACAACCTTTTCTAGGTTGAAGTATTCTTTACCATCCCACTTGAATGGTTCTGAATCTGGCTTTGTTGGAAGTAGAGTATAGTTTGTTTCTGTACCCTGGCCATTACGCTTTAACTTCCACTCAAGATTTGAGATGCTTCCTGTTTCAAGTGCATACTCACGAATTGTATTAAATGCTGATTGCTTTGAGATACCCTGTGACCATACAGCAATATATGGTTCTTCCAAGCCATCATCTGCAAGCACATTGCAATAGAATCTAAGACGTGCTCTCCATCCGCTCTTTGGCTCTTTACGTGCCATTTCGCATCCGAAGCAACGACCTTCTGTTTCAACTGTGCATGCTGCCTTACGCTTATAATCTTTTGGATTAGTGTGCTCTGCAACAACTACAGATAGACCACGTGACTCATCATAGTTTGCTGAATCTTGATCTAGTTCTTCCACAAATCTAATCTTTGCGGATTGTCCATCAGCCAACTTTAGCCAACGAACCTTTTGTGCATTTCCATCATACTTTGGTTTTTCGAGCAGGGCATTTATATCTTTTAATCCCTTAATAACGCTCATAGTTTTCTCCTTTGTTTTTTCTATTGTAGCATAGATAATATTGATTTGTCAAATTGATACTCTAATTCTGTAATTGCATCATCTGTCATATCGCCTATATCTTTATATTGTTTATTTAGTTGTATTACGCTAACACGTGAGCCAAGTCTTTCTAGAATTCGCTCTTTCATATTACCGCCTGCTTCATCGTTATCAGCAATAACAATTATGTTATTAAAGTATTTTTGAAGCAATTCTATTTGTGTATTTGACACATTTGCTCCGAGTGTTGCAACTGCTGGAAATCCAACCTGGTCTAATCTAATTGCGTCAAATGATGACTCAACAACATAGACCCTGTCTGCAGTCTTTACTCTATTTAAATTAAATAACGTTTTTGATTTTGGAAGTCCTGGAGTATTTTTAAATTCTTTACCCTCTACAGATCTTCCAACAAATCCTATTGGCATTCCGTCTGGACTATGTACTGGAACAGTAACCATGTCTTGCTTCTCTGAATATCCAAGATAAAACTTCTTACACGAACCAATATTAATCTTGCGAGAATTAAAATAATCTAATGCCCTACTTGAATTAATTAGATTATCATGTAATCTTGATATTACCAACTCATCAAATGGTACGAAGTCTGGCTTAACATACAAAGCCTGATTAACTTCTTTTTCTAAATTAGTTTCTGTTTCCTTGCTTTTTACAAACCTGATTGCCTCAAAATATGTTCTTCCAGATGTATGCATAACTAGTTCTGTTAAATCTGCTATGTGGTGACAAGAAAAACAGAAAAACTTACCAGTTTTTTTATCTACTTCTCCAGCAGGAGTTCTTGAGTTAGAGTGAAATGGACAAAATATAATATAGTCAGAGTCAACCTCAGACTCTACAGTTATTCCTGAACCTGAGAGTACTCGCTTGATTTGCTCTTTTGTATATATATCGGTTTGGCTTCGTCTATTCCTAGTATCCATTCGCTCTGTTTTCTTCCTGTGTATATTCCGTGTACTGTTAATTCAAATTCAAAATATTTCTTTTGTTCATTATAGTCTATCGTAAAGTCTGGCTCAATATCAAATCTTGGGACATAGCCAGATAATCGCATCTCTGATACGAGCAGCCTGATATATTCTCCCTTAAGTCTACCAATAGCGGATTCATCGTGGATTACTCCATCTAAACCAAACTTCTTGATAGGCTTGTGATGATAATTTGCCATAGAATATATTATAATGAATTATATTAATTTTCGTAGTCCTTATATCTATAGTATCCTTTGTCAAAGTCTACCTGGACCAAAAACTCGCCCATAAACCCATTTCTATTTTTACGAAATACGCATTCAATAATGTCACTGTTTGGACCACGACCCAAGGCAAGCACCCAATCTGCATCATATGCAATCTGTCTTGACCATGCTGTTTGACCCAAGGTTGGAACCGTATCAAGTTTTGTAACATCGTCTGGGGTAGCAGAAGAAATGGCAATAATAGGAACCTCTTCTGCAATAGCCATTAGTTTAAGTTCACGTGAAAGGTTTTTCATACGAACAGTTTCATTGTCAGACTTTTGATTCGGGGACATTAGTTGTAGATAGTCTACAATAACAAAGTCAGGCTTATACTGATCGATCTTTCCACGCAATACTGATGGAGTGATATCTCCACCACTATCATTTGAAATAATATGGAACTCTGGTCTACCTGCCAAATTTTTAGCATGCCACTGTTTAAGCATATCTATTTCAACTTGACCAGAACTAAGTTTTCTATGAGACCATAGCCCTTCACCCATGATTGCAAAAACACGATTACGCACTTCTGTCTCACTCATTTCTAAAGAAATAATAAGTGGAGACTTTCCTTGCTTCCATGCCTGTACAGCAAAATAAAGTGATAGCCAAGACTTACCAATACCAGGATATGCCAAAAAGACACCTAGTTGTCCTGGCATAATTCCAGCAGGAAGATAGTTGTCAAATCCTGGTAAGCCAGTCTTAATTCCAACTGAACCTAGTTCTTGTTGCTTTTTTACATTTTCAAAATATCCAATTGCAGAATCTAAATCAGTTACATCTATATCTCTGATTGCTGCTGTATTCTTTTTTAATTCTGATGTTTTTGTTATTAAAGATTCTAAAGCCTCTACGCCAAGACCACTTTGAACCTCAGATGCTGTAGATCTTAGAATGTCTTTTAAACTATCATTTAAATATTCTGTTTGTAACTCATCTAGGTGGTGCTTAGTTGCCCCTATATCCTTAATTGGAACAAAGTCTCTAAATTTTTCTACGACCAAACTTTCTGGTGGAACTGCTCCATTTGTTTCTGAATATCTTCTAATAAATTGCCAAATATCATTATGAGTTCTTAATAAATTTTCAACATTTGCTTGTAACAAAACATGGATTTGCTTATCATTCAATACGGCAGAAATTAGTTTAGCCTCAGTACTATTCACTTAACCACTTCCTTGCCATCTGTCTACGCTCTTCTCTTTCTCTTTTATCTTGCTCTATTTGCTGTCTTTTATCAATTATAGCATCAGCATAATTTACAAAGTATTTCCAATTTGGTTCGGATGCTGTTTCAAAATAGTATGCTAAAAGATCATAGCATGCAGCAATACCATATGACTCAACAAGCGCATCGGCAGCCCATTGTTCTACATTGAGATTGAGAGAGGGCTTCTGCTCATATCGTTGAGTATATAACTTGCTATAACGACTAAGCAAAGCCATTCGGTCTTTGCGTTCTGCCATTACTGTTCGTCTAACTCAGACTTTGCTTCTGCTATTTTTTCTGTAAGTTTATCTTCAACAAATTTATAAACTCGTTCAAAAGCCTGATCAATATTTTCTCCCTCACGCTTTGAATCAATAATTCCCAAATCAAGTCTTAGTGACTGAAAGTTACCAAGATTAAGGGTATAGCCTAATGTTACGTTTACTTTTGTAGAATCGTTTTCTATCATTTATTCCTCCGTTGTATACAATATGGTATCAAATTGTTCTATGCTTGTCAAGCCACTGTATTAAATTATATGCTTTCTGACCAAACTGGTATAAATCTTCCATCTTCTGTTCTTGTATATGTAATTATACCACTGCCCATTCTTCTAGTCAACTCTGCTTTGCTAGGCGTAATATCGTTTGTAACTAATTTATCTTTTCTTGGTCTGCCTATATGATATGTTGCAAGAATATCTCTAATTTCAAAAACCTGTGATTCGGAATAATATGACCTTACCTGCCAACCTCTTGCACCACCTTTTTGAGATCCCATTGGAAATGGTATAATTCCACGTTTCATTAATGATGGCATATATTTTTTATGTCTATTAACTAAATCAGCAGTTTCACCTACAGTAAAGGCACGTTCACGATGCTTTTTAAAATCAGAAATCAAACAACTCTCAATTCTATCTTTAGTAATGTTATAAAGAGACATAACACTATTTGATCTATTAATATGATGTATTCTTACAAGATCACCATTTAAAAACCAAACCTTTTTATTGCCAGGTATTACAGGGGCGAGATTGTACTCTTCGCTAGAGACTTTTCCTTTTCTAGAAGCCATTGCCCCTCCGAAGACTGACTAGGTGGATGGAAGAACCTTCTTGACCCACAATATAAACAATAAACTTCAAGATGATCTACCTTGCTATACTGTCTGTCAACAAACATTCTCTTTTTGCATTTTTGACATACAATCATTAATTAGGTATACCAACAATTATAAGGTTAACTGCAACAGAAACATCTCCTGTATTATTAAATCTTATAACGCCCTCTACTTTAGAAGTGGTAATACTTTTCAATACTACCGTGACATCTTTACCAGCATCAGTAGCACCAACGTTAATTGGTGTTGCTGTTACAATCGGTGTATACTTAAAGTCTGTAGGAAAGTCATAGGAGAATGGTGACTCTTGTCCTTTTGTTCTAGTAGAACTAATAACAACGTCAACATAACCTCCAATTATTCTAGCCTCTGATGCCTTGACATTTTGTCTTCCAACTCCAGGAGCATCTACAGACACATATTTATTTGTAGATGAAGAAACCTGAGATGCAACATCATTTAATGCATTCGCAAGTTCATATATATAGGCAACATCTAATGGCTGCCCTCTTTCTGGTAACGGTAATTTTGCCATACTTATCTATTATACCATTAAACGTTTATCTGGGCGGTCTCAAATAATGTGGCCCCGACAAAGCGCTCCTTTGGAAATGTTGGCACTTGAACAGCAAGTTGAAAATGTGCTGCTCCAGTTTTAATAATAGTAGAATAACTTGTAGTAAATACTGTAGAAATAAATTGCCAATCCTCACTATCCCACTTAACATAAATGTCAAACTCTGACTTAGTAGTAGTATTAGGAGTCCAAACTGCATTAATCATATCATGAGACTGCTCTACTGCAACCCTGTAGTCTATTGTTGTTACTGGTGATACTGGTAATCTATAATTAGGGGACCAGTGAGATGTTCTATTTTTATCTTCTGTTATTATTCTATACTTAACTATATATTCTTGGTTTGATCCATAAAATTCTGGCAGATCTTTTTTTAAAATAATAACCTTTTTTATATTATTGTCTACCATTATTGCACATCCAAAGCAAATCTAAATTCAATATAGTTTGTTGTATTTGCTGCTTTAACAATTGTTTGTGCACCTATATTTTTAATAACAGAGTATCCAGTCATACCATAAAGTGGATTGATGCTACTATTATTTTCTAGTCTAATTGCATCAAAACATACATAAAAATCTTCTGATGGACTTCCGTTTTCAGTTACGCAGGCATAAATTTTTACAACATCTACGCTGCTCCAGGTAAAACCATCGCTCATGTATAACTGTTGTAATTGCTTTGATGCTACAACATATCTGTTTGTTGAAAAATCATGTTGCGTAGACCCAGTACCATTATCAAGATTCAGTTCAAATCTAGCCCATTGACCAGTGTTATGAACATCTGTTGATGCAAACTCTAAAAGAATTTTTACATTATCTGGAACAGCAACTGAATTGCCAGTCTTATTAATAACAGTAAATCCAAATTTAATTTCATCTGTTGGTGCATTCTTATTAAAATCTAATATTGCTCCAGTTAAATGTATGTGCTCTGATCCAGAACCAACAGCAATGTGACCATCACCATTTGTGGTCAAGGAGGATGAGTCTCCACGCATAACAACTATATTATTAAAAAATCTACATCTTTCATATCTATTTAATCTATTTGAATTAGTAAAAATTCTATTATCAGCATTTGTTTGGAACACAGAATAAGTTTGATTAATAACATTATTCTCTAGTTCTCCATCGAGTGGCGCATATACGACTGGGATTGCTGTTGCAAGACCTGTACCAGAAGATGGAACGTGGTGCTGCCAGTTTTCGTCTTGAGTAAAAGCATACACAGTTTTACTATCATATGCTCCAGCCTGAGAGTTTGCTCCTGCAGAAAATATGCCTACTTCAGAAATCTCATATCTTTCTTCGCTTGGCAACTCTGCTGTTAAAACTATCTTAGATATTCCATCTTCTGTTACATATCCACGAGAAGTAATTGGAACACGAAACATTTCAAAATCTAACCTTGTTTTATTTGAATAATCTCCAAACACGCTATCTGATGCCAAAGGATTAGCACCACAGCCAATTGCAATATAGGACGCATATGCTGGAGCCTGACCAATTAGGTATTTTGCAAGTATGTTTTTGCCAGTATTAGTTATCATATTTATTCCGCCTCATATATTGTACCATTATAAATTTTGCCATTAACCAGGATCTGGACCTCTACCTGCTCATCATCCTCTAGGTTGATAACATTAATAATAAGATTTCCTGTCTCACTATCTATATATACCGTCTTACAATCTGGACCAGTTCCACAGGTAGGAATTTTGTCTCCTAATTTAATTGGAAACTTTTTAAAGTATTCCTCAGAAGTTTTTTGTAATGCCAAAATATTTTGTGGATTATACTTAAAGTATATACTACTTAAGTTTTTAATTGGGTGGTAGATAACATTTTGACCATTAACAATATCTGTTCTTGCTATATTTATTAATTCTTGGCCACCTATATTTTCAAATATTAGGTCTGTCATTAATTCAATTGATGTCGCTTCTTCAGTTGTTATTATAATATCTGGCCTTGCTGCCTTAATCGCTTCTGTCGAAGAAGAGTTTCCAGAAGCAGATGTTCCAGTATTTTGTGATCCAGAAACTCCAAGAAGATTTCCTGAAACAGCACTTACGTTAGATGATGCTGCTGTGGGCGCAGAGTATCCTTTATGATGATAAATAACATCTGGGGTTTCTGGATAACCACTATAATCAAATGCCATACTATACTACCTCGCTCAAATAAATCTTGGTTTCTGGACCATCGCTTTGTCTACTATATTCTATATTATACACAACGAACCTTGAATTGTTGTCACAAACCTCATTGTTTCCTTCTGAATCTTTATAATCAATTTTAACAATGTCCCCAAGTTGCAATGTTGGAGTTCCAAAAGCCTGTATACCAATTGACTTTCTTGGCTTCATAAGTTTTGAAATAATCCAAGACATAATGCTTTGTGCATCATCTTGGGTCTGAATATATGGGGCATCTATTGAAAAATCCTTTTTACCATATGTCATTCTACTTGCCTTAATATCATCATATTGTTGTTTAATAATGAGCGGAGATCTTATAAGACTGTCTCCAGTAAATTGTGGATTAGAAAAATCGCTATTCTTAGAAAAATATTCATCTACCTTATAATCATGCTCAGACTCTTGAGTAAAAGTTATACCCTGTATTCTTAAATAGTTTCCACTACTTGCATCTAAACTTAATGCTGTATCTGTAGAATTAAATATTAAGAACTCTGCTCCATAAGATCCCGCCCTAAATCCAGAAACAACATACCCCTTTAACTTATTAAATGTCGGTGACATTTTTGCATATAATGCAGGATATGCTTTGTCATATCTAATATTAAAATATGCCGCCTCACGCATAATAGTTCCAAACTCCTCAAAGTACATGTTGTATTTTGGTTGATCATTTGGACTAATGCCAGATAAATATGTTGACTGAACAATTCCGCTCATTGAGTATTTTCTAAATGATTCATTAACATCTATTTCAGAATCACTTATTGCAGACATTATTGGTGTATCTAAGGCAAAAACAGTATTTTGGCTATAGTTATTTGTTAGTGCGTATATGTTTTCAAACATACATCTTGCGGATCCACGAATAAAAGGCGCCATATTATTATAAAGTGGTAGTGGTTCTGTGTCATCTACTGTTGCAACTATCTTATTATTAATATATAAATAGAATCTTCTAAAGGTTCCTATATCCTGGTATTCAACAGCCAAATCATATACTGTTGGATTTTCCTCTCCAGTCATTCTATATTGACCAGTAAAGTTACCATCGTCAACAATAATATTTGATAAGCCTCCCCAAAGTTTAACTGGGATAGCGTCACCCTGTTTAATCGTAGTATTTTCTACATCTTCTGTACTTCTTAATATTTTATAAAATACAATGTTGTGAAGATTCTCTGCCGAAGAGTTATAGTCAGCGATGTTGTTTTCTGTCAATGCCATTATCTCAAAGTAATATCCGACGTTTGTTGAAGGATTAAGCATTACCGCCAATCCACCAGAACCACCACTTACGTTAATATTCTGATCTGGAGTATTTCCAGTTACAACGAAATATGTTGTCGAACCAATTGGAGTTTGACCACGATTCTCATTACTTTCAATTTTTCCAATAATTCTCATTCGTGTTCCAAAATGCTTAAACCTATTATCTAACGGCTTATTAATATAAGATATAAAATCAATACTCTTTTGCGTTGTTGTAAATGATGGCCCATTCATCACTAGCGCAGAAGACTGAATTGTTCCAGACTGTGTAGAAGATAATGCATTTGAAGATGTTTCGTTTGGATATGATAGTGCTAAGAAATTTTTAATTGTTCCATTTCTTACAGTTTGTTTTGCTAATTCATTACTTACTCCAGCAGCACCATTATCTAAGTTTAAAGACAAACTTTCAGACTGCAGATCGTCTGTTGGCATTAAGGCAAACAGCATTTCAGATCTCATGGTACATCCACGAACATTTGCATTATCTGACCAATATGGGTTTAGTCCTGCATTATGGGAAATAACCTCAGTACCGAACTGTCCACGACCATGTTTTTCTACTGCGCCAGACTTTAACCTTGTCGTTCCATTAACAATCTCATAATATGGTTTTGTATAAATTCTTACAAGTCCAGTTGGATATATTTTTCCATTGTGCCTTAGTTTAGAAAAATAATTTTGATAATCCTGTGTACTTGTAATCCAAACATTTCCAAAATCAGTAATGCTATATTGAACAGCATCATATTTAATAATTTCTCCATTTGCATAAAAATATCCGTTATACCTTGTTATCCAATAAACGCCCTCTCCAAGATCCATCGTATTATTAATTACAGCATTGTTTGCAACGGTAGGAACAATATTACTTAAGTTTGAGTTTAATGGTATCGCACCAAGAACATAATCAGACTGCTTTCCAGACTGATCATTTACAGATTTTGTGTTTTCTGTACCTTCGACTTCCCATAATAAAACTGGCTTATATATCCAGGTTTTTTCTTTATCGATCAAACTTGCCTGTCTAATTGTTCCGTATGTTTTTTGAATATATCTAGTTTTATATCTAATAGATCCATCATTAAAAACATCGCTATTTTGAGAAGATATACCAATGATATTGGAAAGTTTTGACGAAGTTGTTTTATTCTGAATTACACCATCATCTATCATATCCTTTGACCCTCTTAGAACAAGATCAGTCTCTCTTTGCTGTTCTGTTGGTAGCAGATAGTTTTTACTCATACAAACAAGATTATTGTATTCATCAAAAAACATGGCAGTCTGAGTAGATCTAGCAATGTCATTTAGAACTTCTGCAACCGTTCTATCTGGTGGAATAAAGAAGTATGGAATAATACTTTCTTTTTCAGATGTTAATCTTCTAAATGTGTAGTTAGAAAATCCTATAGAATCTAAAAGCATAGAGATGGCGCTACTTAATGAAACACTTGTTAATAATATTTGTGGTGCCAATAATGATTCCATATAAAAAAACATGTCACGCATAGATAAAGTAACTGTTCTAGATCTGCTATCTGTTGAAGGAAACCCTTCTGTATACATAGTCTTTAGTGGCACAAAGTAATCGTACCCATCTACATTTATAATAATTTCATAAAATTTGATTTGAATATTTTTTGTAATAAAATTTCTAACAATACTGTTTGAGTTGTTTATATTAAATGCCTGATCATAATCAAACAATGTAAGAGATCCGTTTGATGCCAGCAACTGTCCTACTGGTAGCCCAGATGCTCCAATGTCTGAACCAATTTTGTTTAAAGAAAACGCAGTTGTTTTATCTGATAGATCAACGCATAGCCTTGGAGATAACTCAATAAGATCAAATGATGAATCAAACTTATTCATAGTTTCAACTACAACTCTTAATCCGTTAATGTAAGAAAACTCACGGTACTTAGTTAAATTATCCTGTGATCCCTTATAAGATATTGGCGATGTCAAATCTGTAACAAAGTTTGTTAGCCTGTCTACTGTTTCTTCTTCTAGATACCATCCATAAACTGGAACAAATTGTTCATAATCACTTCCAGTCCAAATATGATATACGCCAATGTCATCGTCTGATGGCTTTATTAAATATGCATATCCAAGTACACTTTTTTCAGGAAGCAAAAGTTCAGTCGCAAATTCTTCTGCCTTAATAAAAATATCCCTATATTTATCTGGAACAATTAATCCATAGGCTAATTCTACATATCCATCTGCCTTAATGACTGCAGTACCGTCTCTTCTTTTTGAAGAACCATTAAAGCCAATAATATCTATCCAATTATTTTTATCGTCGAGATATTGAACTTTCCATTTGGTTGGCGTTCTTCTGTTTGAGTCTCCATAAAATGGATCAGAAAATGTTTTTCCCAAACTTGTAAAAGTTCCAAGATCAACATCGCCAACATGTGTTTGCATTTTTATAACAACCCTATTTGCTGGAACCTTTTCTTTATAAACAACATATGGTGCTGCATCTTTTATATAATGCTGTGCATTTAATGTAGTGTTAGCAATACCGTATTCGTTACCGTTTTCAGTTCTATGTGATGTCCAATATTTAAATGAATCGTTTTTATCTGGCATATAATATCTTGGACGATTAAACATATTAAAGTTTGCATGATGTAAAAATCTTCCACCAACATAAGATGCCTTATTGATTCCAGATCTTGGTCTAAATCTAGCAAAACAGTCTTCTAAAGAGTATAACATTTTCTGTTTATTCTTTTTAGAAATTAAAAACATTGGAGTTGCATTATCTTCAGGATCTAATCCACCATCTATTTTAATATCTGCATCAGTGGCATCAGTATAAAATAGTCCAATATCATTAATATCAAAAGTTGCTGCTGGTATTCTATATTTTCCATCTGTATCTGAATCAGATGCTGTTGGTCTATATCTATAATTTCCTATTTGAAGAATATTGTTTGGTATATTCATATTCCATTCTGCAATAACAGCAGACTGGGTTCTAATTACAGACGAAGTTTCTAAATGATTTTGCAACTCTTCATTCTGAAACACTTTAAACCTCTTCCAGCGTTACAGAAACATTCCAAAAGTCATAATTACTGCCACCACGCTTAACAACGGTATATTGAAAATCTGCAAAGAACATTTCAATTAATTCATTATACTGTCCAAGATGTCCATAGGCATCTTCATTTTTTCCAAAGTTTGCATAATTGTCATATGCAAGATATACCCAAAATGAGCCAGTATGATTTTTATACCAATCTAAAAGTTCAACTCCTCCAGCACCACCGTCTGTTGTATATTGTTCATCTAAGAAATTTGGTCTCCCATAACCACTAACTGTTGGTATGCCAGTTGTTGCATTAAATTCTGGAACAGTATAAAAAGATCTTGATGGTAACATTTGCCAAGAAACATCAATAGTCATTTTGTCTGCAATGTGGTATGACCTCATACGACCATTAACCATGCGTTCACGCTTTTCGATTCTAGTGGGTCTAAAATCGATTGGACTGCGATTGTCGTCTGAAAGTATCAAGAACTGGTCAAACATGGCTGTATTGGTCTCTGAGCCAGGATCTGAGCCTATTTCTAGGCCAGTTGGTATATAAAGACCGTTAGACAGAGTTCCAGCATTTTCAGACCATAGCATAGCCTGTGGTCTTTGATATTTTTTACGTCCTGCTAAATATGTTGGCGTTGCCATTATAGTCTACTACCCCTCAGTCTTAGCGAGTCAATCTGTCGTATTTTTGCCATTACAGTATTTGCAATCTGTTCTGGATTAGCATCAGATCTTACATTAACGCTTAGGTTATAATTATACACTGAGCCAGACTCATAGGTTCCACTATTAATTGCCTTCATCTTATCTACTCCAAATGACTCTACAGCATATCTACTCATAACAAATTCTCCTGGAGTAAGCATTGATGGAATTACGTCTGTTCCAATTACTGGACCACCAACAGCAAATCTCTTTATTAACCCTCCAGAATACTTATTTCCCCAATTAGCAAACTGTGATGCTGCTATAGCATTTCCACCAAACTTAGCAATATCTTCGGCAGCCTTTTTCTTTGCTGCTGCATCTGCTGCCTTCTTTGCTGCTGCAGCCTTTGCCTCTGCTGCGATTGCTGCTGCTGATGCAGCCTTTTGTGCAGGAGTATTTGTTAATTCAGATAGGTGTCCGTAAGCAGTTGCGCCCATCTTATTAATATTTGATGCAATGATTTCTTTACTAAATGCTGATGCTCTATCAGACATATATATTAAATCATTAAGGTGTTGTCCAGCAGTCTGTCCAGCATTTTTAGTAACATTTGCAACCATTACAGTATTTGCAAGTCTTTCCAAATCTTGCAAATGAAGTGCTGCGGTTGATCCACCAGTATTTAAGCCATAATTTATATCAGTTGATGGAGCAGAATATGGTTTATTAGTTGTAGATCCACTACCTGATTTATTTGTAGATCCACTATTTGTTCCAGAAGGAGCAGTATATCCTGATGGTGGAATTACTGGTGGCCCTTCTGGAGCAGTGTATGCGCTTACTGGAACACAATCTCCATTTGCATTTTTTGTAAATCCATCTGGACACTCTGGTGCTGGGCCTGGGCCTGGGCCTGGTCCTGGGCCCGAATTACCCTCAGTTATAGTAACAATTCTATGATATGTTGTATATGTCTTATTATTTAAATCTTCCCAATACTTTTTAATTTTATCAACTATGTCGAGAGCAGCCTGCATCGCAGCAAGATATTCTTTACTTGTTACTCTTGCTAAATCAATTCCATTCTTTACTTGTTCCCATTCAGTGCGAGTTTTTCCAAGAACCTCTAGATTTGCAATTGCTTCATTTTTTAAAACTTCGGCAAGTCTTACTCTCTCTCTTGCTGGCTCTAATTGCTCTTCTTCAATTTTAGCAATTTCATCTTGTAAAGACTTTATTTTTTCTTCAATCTGGACACGTGTAAATCCTTGAGCATTTCTAGCATTTGCAAGAGCATTTTCTCTAGCCTGATCCAACGCCTTCTTTTGATCGTCTATTGCATTTTGCGCTGATTGTGCTCTTGCTTCTTGTACTGCCTTTGCAGCAGCAGCAATATCTCCTTGAGCCAATGCATCTGCAATTGTAAGTTGAGACTTTTGTTGCTGAGTAATTCTTGCATTTAATTTTTCAACAGACTCTAGTGCTTTGAGTTTATTGTCGTAAGATTCATTAATATCTTTTTCTTTATCTTCAATTTCTTTAAGACCATACTCCCAATCATCAATCTGATATTGAAGAGTAGCAACTTGATCCTCATATTTTGCTATATTTTTAGCGTCTGCCTCAAGATTAAACTTTAATATTGGATTTCCACTTGCATCAGTAAATACTGGGGTACCCTTATAAAGATCTTGCAATGCTTTAGATACAGCATTCTTTCCAGTAATATCAGTTCCTAGTTCAAAGTCTAGTTGTATAGCCTTTTCTTGAACATCAAACCATTCCATTGCTTTATTAAATCCATCATCAAATATTCCCTGCATAAAGTCAATGGTGCTCATTTGTTGTTCTAATCTCTTTTTAAATTGCTCACTGCCCTTTTCTCCAGCCATATACAAAGCCTTTAAAATTGGATCTGCAAATATTGCTGCTGCCTGTTCATACGTGAATTCACTCTTTACGCCTTCAACAAAGTTTGCCTCTTTTGCTGCCTCTTCCAATGCTTTGTTTGCATCCTCAATTGCTGTTGATGATGCCTGCTCTTTAATAAATTTATTGTATAAATCAATCATTGACTTTAGTTCTTTTTTATTTTTTGCTGTAGCAATCATTGCTCTAAATGATTTATCTGCAATTAACTCATACGCCTTGCCTACTGGAACACCCAATTGTGTTAGTTTTGCATATGCCTTATTTTGATCAACAAGTTCTTGTCTTTGTTTTTGAATTCCTGATTGAAATTCTCCAGCAATAATAGAGTTGAGCGCTTCTTGTATATTTTTAGCATCTCGCTTCAATGCAATAATATTGCCCTTATTGTCAAATTTAAATAACTGATTTTTTCTCTTTTCATATTCTTTTGGATCCATTCCAGTAATGAACTCAATGAGGTTTTGTCCAGCACCCAACTTTCTCATATCTTGCTCTATACCGCCGAATGCTGTTATAGTTTTCTTGCCACCAAATAAACCTTCTAATGCCTTACGAGAAGCCTCCCACCCTTCAGTTACCTTTATTTGATTTCTTCTAACATCTCTTAGTTTCTTTAATAAATCATCTAATGGAGATGAGTCTACCTTTCCAGTTGAACCAGGAGTTGTTCCTGTTGGCTTGGTTGTTGTATCAGCAGAAGCCTTGGTTACTTGATATGTTGCTTGTCCATAATAATCTAATTCTGATTTACCAGGATTTGCCTTAAGCCATGCCTGAACCGCATCTTTATTATTACCCTCCATATTTACAACTGTTGTTAGTGTTGATAAATAAACTTTTTGTTGCTCTGGTGGCAATGAATTAAAATATTCTTGGTTCGCCTTGAGAACTTCCATTTCTTTGGCACCAAGTATTTTTGTTGCAACCTCTAGACTAATTTTACCTTTTTGCTCATTTATTTGTGCAATTGTCTTATCTAATTGTTCTGCTGCCTCTGGGTTATTGTTATAATATGTTAAAGCAACTCCCATATCAACCAATTCTGATTGTCCGACCTTACCAATTTGTGCAAATAATGCTAAATATTTTTCTGCCTCTGCTGGAGTTTTTGTACTAATATCTGCAATAAACTTTGTCTGTTGTTTCTTCAGTGGCTTTCCATCTTTGTCAACAAACAAACTAGATATTGCCATAGCCTGATTAGCAAATGTTCCACCAAATTTAGTTACAATCTCCATAACCTTTGTTAAAGTTTCTTTATCTTTGCCAAATGATTCCATCAAATTTACAATTTGCATTGGATCCATGTTGCCAGAAGCAACCTGCATTTTTAATGTGTATTGTTGTTCTTTAGATAATCCGCTATCATTTATTAAATCTGTTGCCATTGGAGCAATATCTTCCATAGCAGTTCCCTTATATTTCTTGGTAATTGCTTTATCAACACCAGTCTCAAGAGCACCCTTTACTGCTCCAGATGCATTGGCATATGTATTTTGAATGTCTGTAACTAACCTACCATTCTCTGCCAAAAGTGCTGCATTTGCTCTTTCATAATCTCCTTGTAGTTTTATTGCTTTTGCTGTATCTCCTGCTGCTTTAGCGTTAGCAATTCTTTGTTCATACTCAAGTCTTAAAGAATCCTGCATTTCTTGGCTTTGTTCTAATGCCATTTTTTGCATAGCAACGTTTGCACCAGATGCTCTACCAAGTTTTTCCTGCTGACCTTTTTGAGCAAAATATCCAACACCAGCAGCAATGGTTGCACCAATTGCAGCACCAATGGCAGTTCCAACTACTGGAACAACAGATCCTGCAGTTGCTCCTGCCAACGCTCCTGCTGCCAAACCACCACCAGCAATTGCTCCAACTGCACCCAATCCAGCCATCTGGAACTTACTTTGTGTCTGTGTTAGTGCTCCTGGAGCAGCAGTATTTAAAAGTTTTGACTTTTCTTGTAGATTCTTTCTGGATTCTTCGACCAGTTTAACTCTAAGTGTTAATGGATCTTTTACAAGGTTTTCTCCATTGACACCCAAAAGTTCTGTTAATTTAGCACTTACCTGTATGCCAAAAGCGTAATCACCTAATTGCTGAGATATATTTGCTGCAATACTTCTGGCTTGTGCTACATCAAGCGCACCAGAAGCAACACCAGTTGTTAACTGATTAATAAGTTGGCTTCTTGCTGCTCCCTTTCCACCAGTCTTCATTGTTTCAGTAATATTATCAAGCATTGCCTTGCCCTGTTCAGACTTAACATATGCTTGACCAAAAGTGGTCTTTCCTGGCTGAACCTGATATTGAGATATCATTCCAGCCCTTCTTCTATCCATAATTTCACCAGCACGAGCAGTACCAGCAAATTCAGAAAGATCTTGAATGGCCTGCTCTCCACTACCCATTGCTTCTGCCATCTTCATTGCATTGTCTTGTGCTTTATCAAACGCCATTCTTAGTGCCAATGTTGCTGCTACAACTGCTGTCAAACCGACGGCAAATGCCCCTAAAGGACTTTGAATTAATGGAAGTAGCATTGTTAATGTCATTAATGGCATCATTAGTTTTTGTGCTACCTCGCCAACTTTACCTGGTGCCATTGATGCTGCCATCATTACGCCAGATGCAGCCATCATTCCAGTACCAGCACCCATTCTTCCTCTTGTGTTATCTGGAAGACCATCTCCGTTATTATCTCCAGGAGTTGGCTTTTTTATTCCTGCTCCACCAGCAACCATACCTGCAACAGTGCTTTGCTGAAGCATTCTTTTTTCTTGAATAGCACGAAGTCTTTCTTGTTTTTCTAAATGTCTACGTATAGACTTTTGTCCTGGATCAATTGGTCCAGTTCCATAAAGCGCATTACGGGAAGCAACTGCCATTTGTGATTGAGTTCTTGCTCCCTCAACAACTGCTGTTCCAAGTTGTCTTCCAGTTACCTTTGCATCATCTATAAATTCTGTTGCACCAAGAACTAAGCCACGACCAGACTCTTGACCAACCTTTTGCATTCTTCTAGAAGGAGATGCAACCTGTAATGCTTCTTCAGCAGCCTTTGGCATAGCAAGGGCAATTCTTTCTATTCCCCTTCTTAATTCTGCTTCAGTGCGTTGTGTTGCTGCTACAATCTTTGGACCTTGTGCCTCCATAGTTGCAACTCTTGCTGTTGCTGCTTCTGCCACTGCTCCAGCATAAAGTCTAAAGTTTTTAGATATATCTTTTGCTTTAATTACACCAGTTTGGATATCTCTATCCATCGCAGCAAGAACCCTACCCTGAATCGTTAACTCTTCTCCAACTAATGCGGTTCCCTGAGTTACTTTGGCAGTAATAGACTGAACCTGTGCTTCTGTAGCACCAGACTCAGATAAATATCTTAAATATAGTTCTCGATTTTTCTTAGAAGATTTCAATGAGTTAGATAGGTTATTTTCTGCACCAGTTTGTGCAACCCAAACATCTGAATTCCAAGCAGCAAGCAAATTCTTTTGTGCATTATTTAATTCAATTACGTGTGCACGATCTAATTGTGTTGCAGCAGTGATTTGTTTTGTAGTTGCACCCATTTCTTGCATCTTTTTTGCAATTGCCTTTGCTGCTGCATTTGCTTGATCTAGTTCAGCCTGTCCTGCTATGGCACCTCTTCCGCCTTGCTTTGGATCTGCAAGAAGTTGCTGAGATATAGTTCTTCTTTCTCCAGCACCACGAGCATTGTAAGACTTCTCTCTACCAACCCAATCTGATTTAGCAAATGCTGGACCAGCAATCTGTCCCTGTGATGCTGCAGCAAGTCTTACCTGTTCTTTAAATTGTTCAAGGTTAATCTTTGTTTCTGTTCCGAGTTTCTGCAATGCAATTCTTAATATATCGTCAATCTGTCCAAGAGTGCCATCAATTAGCGACTGAATCTTAACAACGGTTGCTTGCTGTCTTGTATCTATGCTATATCCTTGACCGCCAACATTAACAGTTCCAGAAGCATGCTGACCGATTACTCCACCAGCAACCATATGACTAATAAATGGTTTGTTTGCTGGATCTTGTGCTGGCCCTGCAGGAATTACTGCTTCTCCAGGAGTTAACATTGCTGGTACTGTATCTGTTCCCTTAGAATAGTATCTAACTCCTACAGTTCCACTATTAAACTTTTTTGGCCCACCTTTACCGCCTACAAAACCTCTCATTGGCATAAATGCTGCTTGTGCAGCAATTGCCCTTTGATATGCAGATATTAATAGGCTGAGAGCATTTGCTTCAGATGTAAATGTTTGTGTTAGTCTATTGTGTACCTGATTCAAGGAGGATGCTACTGCTGCTGCCTCTAACTGCTCCTGAGTCATATATTGTGTTTGAGCACCTAATGACTGAGATGATTGTCCTACACGATTAAATAAAGACTTAACGCTAGTAAATAATTTAATTATATTTGCAATACCGTTTGCAAGCAAACCAAATGTCATAAGCGCTACTGGTCCAATACCAGCAAGAACTGTAGTTAAAATAACAACAAAGTTTTTAGCGCCGTCACCAAGATTATTAAATTTATCTAATATTTTACTAACAAACTCTACAATAGGAGTTACGGCCTTTAAGAATGCCTCTCCTACAGGTGCCAATGTAACTTTAAGATCTTCTACAGCCTTCTTAAATTTATACATTGGAGATTCTTCAACACGCTTTAGTTCTCGCTCTGACAAAATAGCAAGTTCTTCTGTAGTTGCATTTGTCAACTCTAGTACACGGCTTGCCTGATTTCCTTGAGCGATTACATTTTGAAATAGTGTTGATAAGCGTGAAAACTGGAATTTACCAAACAATTGCTCGATAGCACGAGCACGTTCTAATGGATCTAAAGTATCTAATGCTTTTGCAAATTCTACTACAACACCCTTAACATTGCCCTTATTTGCCTCTACAATACCTTGAATATTTATACCCATATCACCAAGCATTGCTGCGGCTTTTTTGGTTGGATTAATTAAAGATGCAAGACCAGACTTAAGTGCGTTAGCACCTTCTGAGGCATTAATACCGCCTTCCTTCATTGCAGTTAAGAAGAATGCTAAATCTTCAACGTCTCCACCTAATTGCTTTACAACTGGACCTGCTTTAGGAATCGCAATCGTTAAATCTTCAATAGATACAACAGTTTGGTTTTCTACTGCGTTTAAGAAATTAATCTTTTTTGTTAAATCTTCTGCTGCTACACCAAATGCATTTGTTAAAGATATGGTTGTTTCTAAAGCCTGTTCTTGTTCAACTCCACCGAGGACTGCAAGACGTGTTGCCTGATTTACTTGTGCTAATAGATCTGCACCCATCTTACCGCTTGCTGCAGCAGATGCTGCCATCTCCATTGTCTTTTCAACAGCAACGCCGTACTTTGTAAATTCTTTTGCAAGTAACTGAACCTCTTTAAGCATTTTATCTGTTTCTTCGCCAGTAGTAAACATTTCACCATAAACACGCTTAAATCTAATAGCCTGTTCTTCTAACTTCATGAATGTCTTGGCTGCTGCTGTTCCAAGATACATAAGTGGTATAGTAAAACCAACCATTAACTGACGACCAGCCCACTGAGTATTCTTACCAAAGTTAAGTAGGTTTGTTGATCCTTGCTTTAATAACTGATTTAAAAGTTGTTGTCTCTGTGCTGCAATCTGAGTTTTAGTTGCAAGGTTTTCCATATCGAGGGCTAGTGGTCTAACTGCAATTGCCTTCATGGCGCCATTTGCATCACGGCCCATCTTAATATATTGTGTTTGTAAAGTTTTTACTCTTTCACGAGCAACCTTTTCAATCGTATCAAACTCGGATCTAAATAATCGTCCAAAAGTTTTTGTAGATGCTCCAGCATAGCGGAAATACTCCCGCATTGTAAATTTATTTTTTTCTAATGCATTTGTAAAAGATTCTGTGGTGGTTTTAACTGTTCGCATATCTGCTGCGAACTTGCCAGTTGCATTAAGAGAATTAATTAAGTTTTGTTGTAAATTAGCAGATACTGCTGAAGCAGCAGCACCACTTTTTGCCATTGAGGTGTGAAAGGCCGATATCTGTCGCTGAAGCGCCTTTATACTTGCTAACGCTTCCGACGTATCTATATTTACTTGAATATTTGACTGAATATCAGCCATTCACCAGCACCTCTATTAACTGTTTGTTACAAGACTGCCTACTAGCGATGCATCAGTTAATTTGATTCCAGATGCTTCTTCGACAATTTTGTATACAGTTGGAAGATCTAGATTTTCCTCTAGAGCATCCATATCTTCTGAAAGTTCAGGCTTGTATTGCTTCATAGCAATAGCAACGCACTCCATCAAAAGATTCATTGATTTTTCGTTATCTTCTGCCACTGCTGCGATACCCTCGAACTTCGACATAAACTGACGAAGTAGAGAGATCTTCAAAGGGCGTACCTTGATTTTTGTTCCATCTATTAATGTTACCGTTTTTTCTTCATGTACGGTAGTAGCCATTTATTTCCTCCTTATAAGGTTGAATTAATTATACCATAGTGGACTTTTATTTTTTGGTAAGGTCTTCATAGTCTAGACCCATGCCAATACCAAATCCAGCCTTTTGTGCATTTATACCCTGTAGTGCCAAAACATCCTTAGAGTTTTCTGCCTTACCTTTACTAAATACCCTAGCCTTCATTTCTTCCCAAGCATTAGATTTATTTGATTGTTTATCTAAATCTACCCCCTGTATTGCAGCCAGAAATTTCTTTTCTGAATAATCGAGTTCTCTTTTTATTTCTAATGTTGCAAGCATTTCTGGCATAGATAAAGATGTCTCTAATTCCTCATAATCTTTCCAAATACCTAGCAAAAACGTTTCAGATTCTAGTTTTGCTAAATCAAGGGTATCCCAGGTTGTTCCACTATCTGTTGCCTGTTTTTTAACTGACTTATCAGATTTAGCATTTACCTTAATGCCTGCTGCTATATCCAATATTTTGTAAATACTTGGTAAATCTATACTATCTTCTAAATCTTCAATTGTTTTAATTTTAGGATAATATTGCTGCATTGTAACTCTTGCACATTCTGCTAGAAGCGAAATAGCCTCATTATCATCTTTTGCATCTTTTACCAATTCAAATGCGGACATAAACTCACGAAGGTATTTTATTTTTAATGGAGTAAGGGTTATTTCTTCTCCATTTACCAATGAGATTTTTGCAGTGTCGTATATTTTTGTTGCCATTATATATAAGTATACCAAATAGAAAAGCCCAACCTTTTGGGCTGGGCTAATCTTTTTATTAAATTGTATTATAGGGAACGATCTACGATCTTTCCATATGACGCATTGTCGTTTGGAAGAAGACGGAATGAAACTTCAAACATTGTTGCTTCATCACGCTTTGCTCCTACTGTTACACTTTCAATTGAAAGTGCACGATATGCGACATAAATTCTTTCAACGCTGTCAGATTCTGCACAGTCTCCTGTACCAGGTCCAACTGCAACTAAACCACGCTCTACTGGACATTCGCCAATATCGCCTGCGGATAAGTTAAGTGTTAGATTTCCACCTGATGTTGAAAGGTTGTCACCCTTGCCTGCAAGTGCAAACAAAAGGTTTTCCAGAGTTGCTTCAGCGAATGTAGTGTTAAGATTAACCTGCATTCCCTGCTTGTACAACTTGGCAACGTCAAGAACCTGGTCTACCTGGACTTCACCGAAGTCTGGCTGAAACTGAAGTTCAAGGCCGTTCATGGTATAACCTACGTTACGGAAACCTTCTCCTGGTTGGCCTGCGCCATTGTCAGAAAGTGTTTCTCTGTAAGATACACCTGCAGAATATCCTGGAAGGACACCTGTTTCTGGAATAATGCCGTCCTCATACGTAAAAAGTGCTGCTGCACCTACGATGATTTGTGTACTATCACCACGTGTATATGCCATATATTTCACCTCTTTTTTTCTATAGAAATAAAAGGCGTGTTTCCTCGTTTATAATTATAACAGCCTTTTTAGGATTTATGCCAGTCGTAGTCTATGATTATTTTATTGCCAGCAAAGGTTCTAGCCGTTCCAAAGTCTATAATGTCCCTGGTTTCTTCTAATTGATAAATTTTAATATCATGAAAAAATACTGGCAAAAACTCTTTTTCAATATTGCCAGCAGAGTCTCGCTTTATATATTTTTTATCTCCTTCTGGGCCTTCTAATCTTGCCGTAATCCAAGCGTTTAGTTCTTGTGCAGACTCATCGCCCTTATCCAAAAGATCCTGAATTTTTTGAGTGTGCTCAATTAATAACTCTGGATCTCCATCAACTTTATAAAAATAATATAATAATTGCTCACACTTAATGTGTGGGAACGCAGTTCTACGCATCTTAAACATTCTATCAAATACAGCAAACATTCCATCTGGAAAATATTCTGTTAATGAGTGTATGTCAGTTGGCATAGTTGGAAAAAATGGTAGCGCATTTCTGCCAGACATTTCTAGTTTATCTTTTAGGTATTCATTAATAAATATGGGTGGATAATAAATAGCCATTATGCACCAACTCCTACATTAGCGATCCATCTGTGTCCTGTTTCAATACCCTTAGATCTACCCGCTCTTTTGCCAGCAGGAAGATTCTTTTTATATGCTACTGGATTTTCTAAATATTTAGCAACTCCACTGACTCTCAAAAATGCCTGTGTAAAAAATCTATTAAAAAACTCATCAAATGTTTTTTCAAAACCGCCTTGCACATTATCTCCGCCAGGATTACTTATTTTTATTGGTCCTTGTGTAAAGACTTCTTCTCCGTTATCATTGAACGCTAAAACTTGAGCCTGTCTTGGTCTAATAACTACTGGAATTCCTGCTTCCATAATTCTTGCTTTATCATAAAATGGAACACGAGATCCACCTTTAATAGATCTTGATTGTGAAAATGTTGACTTAAAAGAAAGACCCAAACCACTAACAGTATAATTTATATCAAACAATCTAGCATTTGGACTTCCAGTTTGATCCCACTCATAAACGTGGTGCAAGATTCCAGGATTTACTCTTGCACTTGAATCTATATATTCCTTCATTAATTCTACAGTCTCTAATCCAATAATCTTTAGAAAGTCTGTCTTTCCTTTTTTAACCCCGTCTAAAAATCCAATAGAGTAATCTATGATATTCTTCATATCTTTTTTAAACATCTTATTATCAAATGTTATTCTCATACATCTACCGCCTGATTTTCTGATCTACGGATTACTAACTTATAATACTCTATATTTCCGAATGGGCCAGTAAAAGGATCTTGTGTTGCTATTTCAAAAATAGTAGACTTGCCTGCACGTGGCCCAGATGTTTCTGTATAGATTTCGTTACAATTTTTATCACGAATATTAGTAATAATAACATTTGTAATTGAGTTTCTAGCGTCTAAACTTGACATGCGTATATCTGTTTTTGCTCTTCCAAGTAAAAGTTTATCCTGTGTTATATTTATATTTGGCATAACCTCTTCTTTAAATGCTGTGCCTGCTGCATTAAATGAACATGCAATTGTACGATCTAAAACCCAAGTCTTTTTGACATTTCCATATGCGCCTTGCTCGACTATTGGATGGTATACGTCAGCAAGCATTGGGAAGGCGAAGTCTGGTGTTTCGCATATTACCATTACAACACCCCGATATATTTAATAGACTTTTCATACTTAGAAAGTATCTTGTCTACGATTAGGTTCCCTGTTCCACTAAACATTGATTTATCAAATTGTATTCTAAATTGATCTGTATTGTATGCAGCAATATATCTTTTATAATAATCCAACTTGCCACATTCTATATCATGAATCAATAGTTCTGCTGCTCTTGTAATATCAGATGGCAGCGATGGGTATCCAGTTGCAACAATTAATTTATAATCCCAACCTTTTGGAAATCCTCTTGGAGCATAATTAAATTCTACAATATCTGTTGGAGATGAAGGGAGAATAATTCTTGCAGATTCATCACGATTTACTGCTTCGGACGATGCCATAGTTATGGCAGTCTTGTCATCAGTCAGTATGTATTCTACTGCATAATCATCTGGATTATCTGCATCCCAAACCAAAATATTGTTTTCATAAACCTTTAATACTTTGTGCACTTCTTTCCAAACAGGAATATAGTCTAAACCTAAACCTGTTGTTTCAATAACTTCTTTTTTATAATAAAATTCTTCACTGTCTGCATCTATAATTGCTCTTGCTAATTCTTCATTTGAAGCATACTCAGATATTTCTGATGCGACAGTTCCATGATTGTTTGGATTTGAATAGGGTCTTCTCAATTCATAAAAATATGAGTTACCATTAATTACTAATTCATAGTCATTATCGTAGATAGATGGTAGATTTATTGTAACTTTAGACGATGCATTTGATGTTACCGTCCCATTTATTTCTGATGAGTCCGCCAAATCAATAACTGTATAATCATATTCTGTTGATGCATTTGATACATCTACAGATACAGTTATTGGAAATGGCGGAACTCTCAAAATTTCCATTATTACTTACCAAATTCCTTTGCGACTTCTTCTGGTGTAGCAATACGGCAATGATCACGTGTTAGCCATTTATCGGCAGCATCTTTTTCTACAATGTTATAGCCACGATAAACTTTTCCAACACCGTTCCATGTTACGTTTTTGGTTGAATAAATAGCAACAGTTTCTGCCTTTTTAGCAGCAGATTTCTTAGCAGCAGACTTCTTAGGTTCTGGCTTGAAAACAGTTGCGCCAATAACTCCATTTTCTACAATCCCCATTGCTGGAACTTCTGAACTAGCAAATGATGGGGCTGTAATTACATTCTCTGCTGGAATAATAGCCTCTCCTTCAGCAAGTGCTGCTGGAAGTTCTACTGGGGCAACTGGGGCCTCATATACTGGTGCAGGAACTTCTTCTGGTAGTTCTGGTGCCACATATGGTGCGATTTCTGCTTCTGGTGCTGTATATTCTACTGAACCATTATTGTTTTCTTCTGACATTTATATACCTCCTGTATGTCTATTATAACAGAATACTAAAAGTAAGAGGGGGAGGAGATATAACCCCTGCCCCCTCTCAAAAGGTACTGACTACAGATTATACATCTGCTGCAGCATCTGCCCACGCAATTGCGTCTTCTTCTTCCCATTGAATACCGAAGCGGACGAATACTGTGTATTCAATTGTGTCCTTCTTCGCAACGTATTCACGGTTGACGACGATATCACGCTGGAAGCCCCAAACACGGTTCTGTGGGAATGTCAAATCGACATATCCTGCAGGGTAGTAAGGAACTTCTTGTACATCAATTCCGAGTACACGAGTTGTACGTGCTCCACCGAATGTCTGTGCGCCACCATCAAGGTATGCTTGACGGTTTGCAGAAGTACCAGCGACACGGCCAGCAAATGCTTCTGCTACTGCATCAGCAAGTGTTCCGTTGTTCTTGACAATACCTGCGAATGCGTCTGTACCTGCGTAGAACTTAAGATTGTTCTTAAGTGCACGATACTTACGTGGCATTGCAAGGATAATGTTTTGCATAACTTCTGGTGTCCATGCATTGTCTGTAACTGTAACTACAGACTCATGGGAATCTCCATTATCCTGGTGCTTCTTGATGAAGCCAGGCATAATTGAGAGGAAGTCACCTGTTGCGCCATCGCCATTAATAGCGAGGTCTTCAATATCGTTAGCGAATGCGTTAGTCATCAATCTAACAAGATGATCTTCTAATGCAGCCCCCTCGACATTGTCTTCAAGTGCTTCTGCTGAAACTTCCCAATCAAGGCGAAGTTTCTTTGTTGTTAATTCGACCTTAGAGAAGGTTGCGCCTGTGTTAGTATAGTTACCAACTGCTTGTGCAGCAGCACGGATTACACGTTCACCTACGTTGATCTTCTCCAATTCCATGGTGTTTGCTCTCATGGTCACACGACGACCATCCTGGGCGAGAACGGTTGCATCCCACACATAGTCAATAAAACGTTGTGCTTGTTCAGGACGTAGAATTCCGCTTGCAGCATCACC
>Ga0129333_10000346_pt1 | contig 35927 bp, 29 predicted proteins | sample CPB6_08_DNA_FD_94474 | JGI IMG/M metagenome (GOLD analysis project Ga0129333, IMG submission 94474) | Freshwater to marine salinity gradient microbial communities from Chesapeake Bay, USA - CPBay_Sum_0.6_0.8_DNA | ecosystem: Environmental > Aquatic > Marine > Coastal | place: USA: Chesapeake... | reverse complement strand
TTGATAGTGAAGTCTGCATTAGAGATTCTAGTAAATGGAGAAGTACTATTTCTTGTGTAATTTACTTCTGAATTTCGGGTGTACAACCCTGAAAAGTTTACTTCAGATGTTCTAGTAAAGTTTGTCTGGGTATCTCTTGTATAATTTACTTCAGAGGTTCTCTGTGATATACGAGTAAAATCTACTTCTGAGGTTCTAGTACTATTAATCGTAAAGTCAGTTAAAGAATCTCTAGTAAAGTTAATATTTTCATTAGTATAATCACCGATAAAGTTACCAAGGTAATCTCCGACGAAGTTACCGCCTACATAGTTACCGGTGTAATCTCCGACGAAGTTACCGCCTACATAGTTACCGATGAAATCCCCTGTAAAATCCGCTATATAATTTCCAGTAAAATCTCCAATATAATCACCTACGAATTGTGGCTGACCAGAATAGTTACCTGTGTAGTTACCAGTAAAAGCCCCGAAGGTTGCCGCTGGTCGCGAAAATCCATTAAAAAATTGTGCAGGTTGAAATCTAGAACTGACTCTAGTATAAATTGCAGAATAAATGACAGATGCACCTAAAGAAATTCTTGTAAAGTTATTAGTAGATACTCTTGTAAAATCTAGATTTGATATTCTAGTATAGTTAAGGGAGTAATCAACTTCAGATGTTCTAGTATAATTAAGGGAGTAATCAACTTCAGATATTCTAGTAAAGATATTTGTTGAATCTATAGTGTAATTCACATTACCTAGATAATCCCCGATAAAGTTTCCTACATAGTTACCGAGATAATCCCCGACGTAATTCCCCCCTACGTAGTTACCAGTGTAGTCCCCTAGGAAGTTGCCCCCAATATAATCGCCAATGAAGTTACCCAGGAAATCTCCTACGTAATTACCACCAATATAATCCCCAGTGTAGTCACCGAGGAAGTTACCGCCGATGTAATCGCCAGTATAATCAGCTAAATAATCCCCAGTATAATCTGCGAGATAGTTACCGATATAATCACCAAGGAAGTTGCCACCGATGTAATCGCCAATGAAGTTACCAGTATAATCACCAGTATAATCTGCTATATAGTTACCTAAGAAATCCCCTACGTAATTACCGCCGATGTAATCGCCAATAAAGTTACCGATGTAATCACCGAGGAAGTTACCGCCGATGTAATCGCCAGTATAATCAGCAGTATAGTTACCTAAGTAGTTACCGCCGATGTAATCGCCAGTATATTCTCCGGCATAATCAGCGATATAGTTACCAGCATAATCAGCGGTATATTCACCTAAGAAGTTACCTCCAATATATTCTCCGACATAATCTCCCGCATACGCCCCCGCGAATGTAGATTGTCTAGTACGAGTAAAATCAGTCTGAGAGGTTCTTTGACTGTTACGGGTAAAGTCATTAGTAAAGGTATTTAAACTATCTCTTATAAAGGCCGTTTGGCTGACACGTGTATAGTTTCCAGCAAACGGAGTCGTGAAATTCTGTGTACTATCTCGAGTAAAATCATTTGCAAAGGTAGCGGTAGTATCACGGATATAATTGCCTATGAATCCAATAGGGGTTACTCGAGTAAAATCGGAAGAGAAATTAACGTTGCTCGTTCTAGTAAAGTTTAGGTTTGAGAGTCTAGTACTTATCCGGGTAAAGTTTGCTGTACTATCTCTCGTAAAAACACTAGTACTATCACGGGTGTAATCTTCTTCTATAACCTGCTGTCTTGTGTCTAGCGCGGTCCCCTTTGATACCCATGTTCCAGGGTCTGTCGGAGCACCTTGTACGGAACTACGAAGCTGGTATTTGCCGACTCCACTTGTTGCAACCCTGCTTGTTAACCAATAACCAAATGCATCCCCGACATCTGAATCAGACATTTCCTGTAATCCAGAGAACACAGAACTCAAGTACTTTGTTCTCATCGGTCTGATTGTAGTCGGTGCCGTATAGGAAGTTCTTTTCCAAATGTGGTAGTTTACGCTTGTACCATCAGTTCGTGTATCGGTGAAAGCATTCGTGATATAACTAGTCCAACCTGCACCTGGACTAGAGGTTGCTAGTCTATAAGTTCCTGGATAGTCATTTGTAAAAATATGGGATATCATAAGATCTGATAAGACAGTCATATCAGAATCTGCCATCTCGTAAATTGAACTACCGTCGTATGAAACTGGACGGAATTGCGCTTGAGATGGATTTGAATAAGATTGGTAAAGACTGGTAACGGTTTGACCAGTAGTCAGAACCCCGTGATCACCAACAGCTTGATTGTAAAATGTATCTGTATAAGAACCAATATTTGCTGTACCACTAGTAGTGGACATAGACCAATAGCTAGTATTTGTTGAAAGCCACAAGCCAGACTGATATGCAGTATAATCCCATTCGGGTACTGTCATATCAAATTGTTGTAAATTGCCGAATGCGTCTTTTAACTTTAAAGGAGTATTATTACTCATATTGGGTTCTTATGCTGTTCGAAGATATAATGTATATATCTCTATAGTCGAGGAGGTAGACTGAATAGTTTCTCCTGCATAATCCCCGGTATAATCCCCAATGAAGTTACCTAGATAATCCCCTTCGAATCCACCTTCATAATTACCGATGTAATCGGCTACGAAATCACCAACGAAGTCAGTAATAGTATCTCTGGTGTAATCGACAATAGAGATATAATTACCGATATAATTTCCTACATAATCATCAGCTACGTAGTTACCTACATAGTTACCGATGTAATCCCCAAGGAAGTTACCACCAATATAATCACCGGCATAATCAGCAATATAGTTACCACCATAATCGGCTGTATAGTTACCAACGAAGTTGCCGATATAGTCCCCTACAAACCCGCCGGTATAATCACCAATGAAATTACCTTGATATGGTATAGGTCCAGCGTAATTCCCGACGAAATTCCCGGTGAAAGATGCAAAGGTAGGATCACGTGCAAAGACTGCGGTAGAAGTTCTAGTATAGATTTCACCAGCTACGTAATTCCCGGTGAAATTCGCAAATCCATCAATAGTACTAACTCTTGTAAAATCTATATTATCCGGTGTATTAAAAATTACAGTAGAATCTCTGGTATAGTTAACCTCAGATATTCTGGTATAGTTAATTTGTGTATCTCTAGTAAAGATAACGTTGGAGATTCTAGTAAAATCTGTATTGCTTGTCCGTGTATAATTAACTTCTGATGTTCGAGTAGAATTAATAGTGCTATCGATAGTATAATCGCCAGCAATGTTAGTAGGACCAGAAGCATAATTACCAGTGTAGTCCGCAGAAAAGTCCACATCTGCCAGATAATTTCCTAGGAAGTTACCTAGGAAGTTTGATGTAAAAGGCGTCTGGGATGTTCTAAGAAAGTTATTTGTACTACCGCGAGTAGAGATAAGGGTAGAATCTCTTGTACTAATTCTTGTATAATTGTCATCAGCGGTGTTCTGTCTCGTGTCGAGAGCAGTACCCATTGCAACCCAAGTGCCGGCTGCGATCGGTGCGCCTTGAATAGAAGTACGGAGTTGATAAGAACCAATACCATTTTGGACAATTCTATTCTTTACTCTTTGGGCAAACAGATTACGAATCTCTGTATCAGTCATAGTTCTAAAGTCAGCACCGTCTAATTTCAACGGTCTGACTACTGTAGGCATAGCTGATAAATTCTTTTTATAAAGATTATAAGCTACGCTTGTTCCATCTGTTCTTGTGTCAGTAAAGATAGAGGATACAAATAAGGTATAACCAACTGGTGCAGAAGATCCGATCTTATAAGAAAAGTAATCTGAACCAAAAACCTTTGCTAATAATCTATCAGCAATTGTGTTTAATTCGGCATCGTTTACTGCTTTAAAATCAAGCGAACTATTCTCATTAATAACTGGATATATATTTGCTTCTATAGCATTACCAGAAAAATTCTGATATAAAGTAGTTACTGTTGAAGAAGTAGTAAGTGATGTACTAGGGTGAGTGCCTACTGGCTGGTTATAAAAGGTATTTGTATGAGTACCAACAGAAGTACCGTTTGTACTAGAACCACTTAGTACACCAGCTTCACCAGCTACAGAACTGAAAAGATTATTTGCAACTTGCCAAGCAAGGTAATTTTCTTCTGCTCCACTAATTCTTTGCAGATCGTATGATCCGGATCTCTTTACTAAGCGATCAACAACCATTATCTAATTCCTTAATTTAAGAGTGATCCAGCTGAATCATATACATTCGGGACTTTTCTTCCCCAACTAAATGTTCCATCCCCATCTGAAATTAGAGCTTGGCCAGAAGTACCATTACCAGTAACGGCTAATTCATCAGCTTCAATTGCATCACTTGTGACCGCAATAGTTCCTGTAGAAGATGTATAGGTAATAGCATTACCTGCAACAAGTCTTTCCCTGATATTAGCATCCGTTACTTTAGCATAGGTGAATGCACCAGTAGATGTGCTATAAGTTAGTCCACCATAACCAGTTCCAGAAGTTGCCGCAGAAAGTAATCCCTTCGCGCGGGTGTCGAATCCGTTATTAATTTCATTAACTGCTGCAACCAGGCTAGATTTAGCAGTTGTAGTTAAACTATTTAGATCACCAATTGCCGCAAATACAGCTGCAGTAGAAGCAGAGTCTGCTGAATCGAGTAGATCAATTCTACCACTAAGTTCATTTATACCTGCAACTACTGATTTTGCTGTAGTAATAAGGTCAGAGTCGGTAATAATCCCACTGAATCTTACACCAGCAGCTGTGAATGTCATCCACTGGGAGTTCTGACTTGTAATTCTTAGCTGTGTACCTTGGTTGGTAAGTCTACCAAATTCGGTACCACCATCTCTAAGGATAACATCACCACCGTCAGCGTCTAGGTTGATATCGCCAGCTACATCAAGTGTGAAATCCCCAGATGAAAGGTCAATCTCTGTTCCGTCGATTGTGATATTATCTACTTTAACACCAGCATTAGCAGTAACTATACCAGTCACCCCGAGCGTACGCGTAACACTAAGCTCACCATCTACGGTTGCCGAATCAAGTGTAGTGATACCTTGAACATCTAGGTCACCAGTAACGGTGGCACTATCTGCTAGTAGATTATCAATGTTACCGTTTCCGGTTACCCAGATATTCTGCCATTCTTGAGTAGAAGAACCGAGATTATAAGCGTTATTGGTATTTGGTACAAGGCTTGAGTTAATATCTGCGTTAAAGACTACGTTATCAGTATTCGCATCACCGATTGTAACCGTACCAGAAGTTCCAGCTTTGAAGTTAACTGCACCTTCAACGGTAAGTGTCCCGTTGATTTGGGTATTACCGCCAACTGTTAAATTACCACCAACACTGAAATTGGAGTTCGCACGAGAGCTATCTGTCATGTAGACATTTGATGCGAATGATACATCAGCACCGGTAAATGTAGCTGCTGTAGTGCTACCTGATTTAACAATCAGATTGCCAGCATTATTTGTAAATGCTGCGTATTGTACTCCACCATCTCTAAGAATAACATCAGCACCGTCTGCATCAAGAATAACATCTCCAGATGCATCAAAAGTGATATCCGTTCCAGTTAGTGTAATAGTTGTTGTAGCAGTTAGTGAAAGAGCATCAGAAGCAGCGATGGTCTGGGTTGTATCACCTAGGGTGAATTGAAGTTGTTCACCGCTAGTAGTTCCTTGCATAAAGACATCATCACCGGTTGGCTTGAGATAGATATCTCCAGCAGCTTCGAGCGACATATCATCGGATGCAGTAATTGTCTGGGTAGCAGTACCAAGTTCAAACTGTAGTTGTTCGCCACTAGTGACGCCTTGCATAAAGACCGTATCACCGGTAGGACGAAGAATAATATCAGTACCAGTAGTAACGATTAGATTACCGGTTGGGATGTTTAGGGTCTTATCAGTTCCGTTATTCGAAAAATCGAACTGGGTTACCCCATTATCCATAATGATAACATTTGCACCATCAGCATCTAGAATAATATCTAATGATGCATCGATAGTATAACCAGCAGAGTTCGTTGTAGTTACACCAGAAGTACTATATACTGGATTTGTAGAAGTGGGTGTGCCATTATTCCATGGACCAACAGTAATCTGATTGAAGTTAACATTCGAACTAGTTTTAACGAATTGATCTATTCTATCATCAATAGAGTCAAGTCTATAATCGACTTCATTAATTGCTGTTACTATGTCTGAATCAGCACCAGAAAAGACATATCCTGCTGTTGCCGCAGAATCTGTTCTACCTTGCGCACCACCTTTACTGACATATCCACCAGTTGTAAGTTTAGTCAGGTCGCCGACATCATTCGTGATATCATTGAATAGTTCTTGCCATTGATCTATTCTGGTGTTTAAGCGAACATATTCTTTTGGATTAGGTGCCATTTCATCTCTTTTCTAATAGCTGCTTAACTAAATCCTTCAGTTCATTTATTTCATTTTTTAAATATTGGATTTCTTGTTTCTGCTCTAACTTCTGTTTACGTCTTGCAGCTTTAATTGCTTGACGTTTTTTGATTTCATCCTTATTTATCAAAATTATAGCGTCAGTTTTCGGATCTCTATATAATCCTTCTTGACCTTCAACAGGAATCATGCTGAATCCACACCAAGAGCAATAGTTCTTAGATCTTGAATCTTAGGAACTCTAGAAGATGATTGTGACCTCATAACAAGTTTAAGTTGATATTGATCGAAGTGATCTAGCTGGTCATAATATTCACCACCGAGATTTGCTTCATATTCTCTAAAGACGTTCGGATCTTTGTCGGTAATAGGGGTTTCGTCATAATCAATATAAATCCAATTCTTCAATTGAATATCAGAATCAGTACCAACTTTAGTAATTCTATAGTACGTATCAATCTGCCCACCGATTGGGGTATGAGCACCGAAGTTGATCTTTAGACCATTCGCTGGGTTTTCTAAAACAACTGGCTTGGTAATATGTTTAGCAAGTTCGGTACCACCAGAAGGATTAGTTTCAGGAACGAAATCTATCGGAGTACTAAATCCAACTGAAGCAGCAGAATCCTGTCTATCGATTAAGTTGTTCATAACCACGAGACTAGCACGCTGCATATCAATGTAAGGTGAAATATAGTCGTTTGTGGTTAGGTTAGTCAAAGTAGCAGTAATTCTGGTAGATTCGTTTCCGCCAAAATGTACTGTCTCGTTCGAATCCTGGAGAATAACATGAGGCTGTTCAAAAGTAATGGTCTGACTAGGAATTAATGCAATATTAGAAGTGGTTGCATATCTTTGTTCATCATCAGAGTCTGCTGCAAAAGAGGTAGAAGTACAAAACTGCCCGCTATAAGTTACCTTTGCGACGTTTCTTGGAATGTAATGATCGATAGTAGGTGTTAGTAAATCGAATACATATTGCTCTGTTACTTTCACTGCCGCGCCACCAACTCTTCCACTTGAAGAAGCAGTACCTCCCGCAGTGAATTTATATCCGGTAGCGTCTATTTGGGTAACCGTTCTAGTGCCAAGCATCTGAGCACCTGTGATACCATTATAAGAAGTTCCAGCAGTTAATCCCGTGATATGCACTTTATCGTTTATTTGGAAACCGTGATCTGGGTGATATACACGAACAACAGCTGAAGCGCTATCGGTAAGGAACGGATTAGTCTCGAGTAATTGTCTCGATGGATTAGCATCTTTTAATACAACTGTACCACCAGTAGATTTAAACTTGGCTCTATAAATTTTATATTTTAGATCAGTAATACCTTCTGGGATTTTAGCTAAACCGCCAGCGGCCCGGAATAATACCCCCGTGTCAGGATCTTGAGAAACTCTAGAAGTGGTGGTACCGAGGTTAAAATCACCAACGGTAGCAGACCAAATTTCATAGCCGACCCCATCATTTGTAATAATTGCAATTGCATAGAATTTATCAGGGAAAAGATAAATAGGCTCTTCGAATTCAAAAATTGTTTCTGCTGAAGCATTTTCTGAAACAGTAATTTCAGAAGCGGATTTAAATACGTCTGTCCCAGGAATAATATCCAAGGTGTTCGGACTTAATTGACCGGCCTTAAATGAGTCACGGATATTAATTCTGACACCATCTTTGTCAGATTTTGTTCTGAAAAATAATCCGATTTTTGTAATATAAACCCCGAATTTGTTTTCGACATAAAATGTCTGAAACATCGGACTTACGTGTTTTGATTCACTCATGGAAATTCCCTAATAAACTTATCTTGTTATTTATAGACTTTTTGATTCGCCTATTTAATCTCTACCAGGTATATTCGGAAGTTGATTATAGTCGACTTTATAATATCCATTTTCATCAGTAGCTATAGCATTATCATATTTAGTACCTATCAGGTCTTGAGCCATTACACCAATGTGCTTAGTAACGCTATCCCATAGATATTTGAATGAGTATACCTTAATATCTTCAATATCGTAAAGATATCGGATATCAGATTTCAGTCGAATGTCGCTTCCGCTCCATCCTGGTCCGCTGGTCGACCCCGGACCACCATTACAGCTAGGATTTCCCGGAGGATTAGCACATCTATTATGTGCTAGCATACCGTTAGCATAATAAGTGTTATCCCCGTTTAGATAGAAGTTATAAACTACCTGTTCTGGTTCATTTGGATAAACTTCAAGAGATTCTATTCTTACCCAAGTGCCATCTTCCATTAAAATTTCATCGCCAATTTTTAAACTGCCGTTTACCATTAGATGGGCAATCTCTGGTTTTTGGATTTGAGTAAGTTCACTATCATATGCTTTCCAACCTTCTCTTGTCATCAGAGGATGTTCAGGAGTTTTGAAAGGTCCAGATCCATTAATGCCAATTAGGTCTCTACCAGCTAGAGGCCAGTGGTCATAAGATAGTACCATATTTGGTCCGATTTGACCCATCAGCATATCAAAGATTTCTACATCTTCAATGTTCTTCTCCGAGCCATCAAACATCTTAACCTTCGTACCTTTTACGAAGCAGGATTCTCTTTCTACCTTTGGTGGTACTGGGTTTGGGGTAAAGACTGTATTCGATCTTTCAGGAATAACTTTTGTAGAAGTATCGGTATCAATAGCCGTAGAAATCTGATATACTCTAGTAGAAAGCACTTCTTCTTGAACTTGCTCTAAAGTACCATTTGCTTCATAGACAAAACTTGCTGTAGATGTTGCACCTACATCACTTAATATACTGATATCAAGTAATCTAAAAGTAACTCTTCCAGTTTTAAATCGAATACTACTTGTATTTGGGATCAAGAACCAACCTGATACTGTACCGTTTGCGTCGGTCACAATTTGGGTTGGTCCACCATCAAAAGGATACTGAGTAAAGTTAGAAAGTTCTCGACCTATCTTTCTAAAATCACTAGTTCTAGAAAGATCAGAAGCTCTTGTGAATTCACTTGGGCCAGTTGCTGCGTATACCCAATCATCTACCGCTGTCGAACCAAAGAATGCGAAGTGACGAGTATTTGGTCTTAAGCCAGTCGCTTTAAAGGATACGAATCTGGATCTCATATAAGGAATAGAGAGTCTTGCGCGAACAAACTCACCCAGGGATTCCGAAAGATAAGTACTTCCCTCGAGTTTATAAACCGGGGTTTTAGTAACAGTTGTTTCTATCTTAGCCGTAGTAGTAGTGGTAGTATTTGTACCCCCCTTTACTTTTACAGTTTTGCTAGTTGTTACCCCACCGGTTGAAGTAGTATTCGAGGTTGAAGTACCAGTGGCTACCACAGTTCCGTTTTGTACGTTTGCTAGATCTTCTGCTTTAATACCCTGCCAACTCACGGAGTTATAGTTGTGGGTTTTATTTATAGCAGGCTCAATTCTTGGGTTACCTGTAATTACTTTATCAGGAAGAGTTTTAGTATCCATCCAGTTATCACTACCAGGAGACATTGTAATAGCCCCTTGATATTTCTTCAATATAGTATCATCTAGAGGGATAGATCTAGAAACTGAAGATTGGTTCTTCCAAACCTCTTCATCATAATCAAGTATAATTATATCGCCTACCTTTACAACACCGCTGGATAGATCAGAATCGAAAACTAAATCGATTGAGTTCTGGGTTGTCATTGGTCTAACCACCCCTTCAATGAAGTCCATAGCAGCTTTGTGTTCTTCATCAGCCGTATCGGTCTGGAAGTGGTCTTTAAAGTTGTCAGCTGTAATGCCTGTTTTTAGTCTACTGAATCCTTCGGCATCAAGAACATTCTTATTTACTGCTCCGAGTTCTAACAACGAAAGAGTAGTGAATTCTTTTAGTTCTTTTAATCTTTCATCGATGTTAGAGATTTCTTTCATAGTATATCGCTTATTCTGGGTATAGTTAAGAACTAAATCCCCTGTATTAAGCATGTAAGGATTAGCATAGAAGTTCGCGATTTCCATAGTATCAAGATCATTTCCTAAATCTCTCAACTTAGGATCAAAGGCCGGATCGCCGAAATAAACCCCAAATACTTCATCACGTGTTATGAATATTCTACCTCTGACTGGAAGATAGTATTCTACATCCATAGTAATTAAGTCACCGTTTCTAGGAAGAGCAACACCACTAAAGGACGATCCTGATCTTTTTGGTCTAAAGTCTAATACTTCTCTTAACTCAACAGTATTACCATTATTCAGTCTAAAGGCTGGAATATCTTCGTAATCGATAGTTCCTGTATAACTCGATGCCGCAAAAAAGTCCCCCGAAGTGCCCCATGCAAAATATTGATAAGTTACGGTTACTGTGCTAGCAGGTGTAGGTGCACCACCTTTTAATGTTAGTGTTCCGTAATCATAATAGTTATCTGTTTGACCATTATAGAACTTGAAATTACTTGTGATATCGGCACTTGTTGTATCATCGATTACCGATGTGATAGAGTATACGTCAGGCTGAGTTAATGTTACTACGCCACCAGTTACTGATTTAGCTGAATCTGTTCTATTTGTTAATGTTTTGGTTTTTACTGATCCTGAAGTACCTGAATGCTGAACATAGGCATGTACTGCATAATCTTCCCCGTTTGTTAAACCACTAATAACGGCAGTACTACCACCACCTGAGAGTGTAATGGTTCCAGTTACTACTGCATTAGTTGTTTCGTTAACGATTACCCAGGAACCAGTGTCATCAAATGCTTTACCTGTACCAGCTAAAACTGTGATTTGGTTGCTAGCTGCGGTTTGAGCTGCAAAATGTTTCTGGGTAGTAAATACAATATCCGAGAAACTTTTTGGACGAATACGGTTTAATCCGAAGAGTAGATTTCTATCTTCTTGGCCGTAAAGTCTAGCAACACCGTTCTCTAAGACAATAGTTGCTGCATTTCCTGTAGAATCTTGAATAGAGGTAGCTGATGAAAAGTTTTTACCAGCATTCATTTTAACTTCAAATAGGTAAATCTTATAATTGCTGCCAAATTCTTCAATGGCTCTAACATAAGCTGTACCAATAGTAGTTCCGCTCTGCTTGATGTTTACCTTCTCGAAAGACCCGACATCGAATAGACTTTGCATACCGCTTACGACAACATAGTTACCGTAAGTTACGGTTGTTGTTTCGTTATTAATAACCTGGGTAGTTCTAGGACGAGCTTCTGTAAGGACCAGACGTTCTCTTAAATGAACTCTGTGACCGCCAACATAAGCCTTACCTGGGTTAATAATTACTTTAAAAGCGTCAGCGTTATTTGGGTCATCTTCGAAAGTAATAATAAAATTCTGTTGGGTAAAGTTACCATGGATTTCTCTTAGACGAATAGCAAGGAAATCTTCTGTAGCTTTTAATCCGCTAGCCCCAGCATTTTTATCACTGAGAACTTTACCATCGGCAACTTTAATTTGCGGGATGAAATAATCAGATGAATCTACTAAATCTTGAGTAGTAAGTTCTAGAGTAATTTTATATCTATCTGCACCTGGCGCTGAGATGTTTAAGGTTGCACCAGAGTTGTCATACAGGTCTTCATTATCGTTTACTGTTACGATTGATTCGGAAACTTTATGACCTACTACGACATCAGCATTCGAGCTTGTAGCGGAAAGAATAATAATTTGTCTTGGGCTATAAATGAAATGCTCATCAACATAGAATCTACCTGGATTCTGAATACACAGAAGACCTTCCCCTGTCATAGGAGAAACTAGCGTATTTGTTGCAGAGGTAGAAAGAGTAACCCCAGATCCATCTTGAGCCACTAAAGTACTATTTGTATTTGTGATTGATATTGCAGTATCAGTAACTACTTCTCCGGCTTGGTCAACATAAGTCACATATATGATACCAGTAGCAGCAGTAACTTTCTCTACTCGGAATTGAATACCAGTAGAGGTTTCTTCAAACACGACATTTTCAATTGATGTAGGACTAGCAGGTAGTGGGTTAGAAACTAGATTTAATCTAATAAATGGAACTTTTAGTACAGCAATCGCACCGCCTTCTGTAGCAGCACCAGGATCGAGAATATATCCAGCAAAGGATTTTATATCCTTATTGAGAATAGTCTGCATCTGGTTAAGTTCTCGCTGTTGCAGCGCTCTACCATTATTAAATAGGATTTTATAATAGTTGTCACTGTCCCTATAATCATCCTTATAGATGTTTAGGAAACTGTCTTTAATTACCTGACTTACCATTTTTAGTCCTTATAACTGAATGATTATTTTAATGTCTTCTGCTTGACCTTCATCGCGATCAATCTTTGCTCTGTTATCTATATAGAGTAATTCACCAGAGAAAGGATCTGCAGATGGATAGTCATAAGCCCTAGAATCAGCATCAAAAGCACCAGCTTTTAGAATACCACTTCCAGGTAGACCGTTTAGTTCTGTAATAGCTTCTGCTTCTTGGAATTGGGTAAAGCCAGTAGCTTCTGATTGGTGATAGTAGATTATAGTGCTACTTCCTGTTCCGCTGATTTTATCTACCAGTGCCTTTGCAGAAGACGTTGCGCCTTGGATTGTAGAACCTACTGTAAATGCAGTCGAGACTGAAGCAAATTGTAAACCTCTTAAGGTATTACCCGCAGCAGCAATATAGTCTGAATCGCTGCTTATATCACCTACTTTAGGATTTTTAAGAATGCCAAGTTGACGGAATGAGTTACCGATAACCCATTCACCGTTCTCATCACTATCAGGAATAACGTTAAACATAATTGCGGTTGCTTTTAGGTCAATACGTGGATCTGCACCAAATCCATTCTTTGGACTGAGGATAGGTAATACACTAGCAGCAGTGGTAGGTGATCCACCTGATATAACAGCTTCAGCCCAACTATATCCAGATCCAGCAATTATCTCGCCGTCTGATTCATCCATTTCTACTTTAGTAATTACCCCACCAGTAACCCAAGTTAAGCCCTGAGCAGCAGTACCATTTCCAACAATAGTAATAGTAGGAACAGGTGCATCATCGTAACCAGCGCCCCCATTCACGATTCGAAGTCCAATTACCTGACCTGGAATCGCAGCATCTTGTATAGTTTTCTGTTCAATCTCTACCGCTAATGAGTCAGAGTCAGTTGTAAGGATTTTCTGAACTGGCATATAGTTAGCAGTTAGAAATTTTGTAGCTGATAATGTACCAATGGTATAAAGGAATTTCCAGACATAACCATCAGCTGCTGTATATTCTCTTGTTAAGGTTCCTGTTGGTTTAGTCGTAGAAGGTTGAGCAATACCACCATCTGTTTTTGCCTGCTTTAGACAGATATAAACAGCATTATCTTCGGTTAAAACGTAATATGGGATAGTAGGATATCCTGAAGTATTATCGTTATATGCTGAATAGGTAGTACCGAAAGACCAGTTATATCTAGGAACTGTAAATGAGTAATCGGTAATACGCTTTATAGCCTGCATACCAAGTCTGAAGTTTCTGGCTTCTCTATCGGTATTTGCAGGATTGACTGGTATATCAGAGTCGTTCCAATCTTCAGATTTAGCAACGGCTACATAATATCTAGACGCTGCAGAGTCTGATAGATCATCATAAATTTCTTGAATAAACTGTCTTTTAATTGCGTCTGTGATTATAGCAACCATTTATATTTTCCTTAAGATAGAATGACTCTATTACCTAGACCACGAGCAGAGTCCAGTCCAATTAAATACCAACCTTCAGTAGCCCCACCTGAAGTTTCAGTACTGTAGATGCCCATGATAGAGGCTTTTGCTCTCAGTGTAAAATTTTTGTATCCTGTATGACCAAACCAGGTAGTTCCAGAACCGTTAGAATCTACACTCACAGTTGCAACAGAACCGCCGGCATTCACAAAGAGCATCGGAACGTTGTTTCTTCCAGTTCCTCTCGGAAGTTTGAAAGTATTTGTTCCAGAAGTTCCACTGAACAGTGCGATATTATCCTGTAACGAAATGGTAGAGTTAGTTGAATAATTACTACGTGCAAGACGGAGAGGATCGTCTAATTCGATTACGCCCGTTCCCTTTGCTGAGATCATTAGATCAATATTCGTATCTGTTCCAAGTGTATTAATAGTCGGTTTATTACCGGTAGTAGCAGCAGATATTTCAATGTGATTCACAGCTGATGCAGTAGTAGGTAAAGCTAATATAGTATTCCCTGCTATATCAAGAACTGTTGTTCCGATTCTAGGGTTATTGATGGTAGGGGATGTCAGGGTTTTATTTGTAAGGGTTTGGGTATGTTTTTGAAATACTAAAGTATCGCTGTCTAATAGATTCGGGATATTAACATTAAGATCAGAATCAGAATCAACTACACCTTTATATTTAATTAGGTAATATCCAGTACCAGATACCCCGTGTAATCTTAAATTTCCATCAATCTTTGTATTATAAAGATGCTTATTATAAAGCTCTTGGTCAGCTGTAGTTAAAATAACCTCACCAGTTGAATCGGGAAAAGTGATAAGATTATCTTTGGTAGGTTCAATTGTAGTTAATACTGTTTCAAAGTTATTAAATGAAAGACCTTCGAATGTAATCTGGTTCGGACCAAGAAGAACAGTGCTGGATAAAAGATCTGAATCCCCGCCGAGCACTCTGTATAGCTCAACGAAGTTAGAGTTGATCTTCTGACCGGTGGTTCTGAGTGTATCACCGGTTCCATCATTCGCATTAGTGCCAACGTTAATATGTTGTCTTGACATATCTGTCCCTATCCTTAATAGTTGTATTTATACATAATTAATAAGAGGAATCCGCATAATAATCAAATGCATCCACGTCCATTCTGATTTGATTATTACTAATCTTCATAGCTGATAGATCCCCTGCACTTTCACCTGAATCTTCGTCCATACGTGGAGAGGTTTCTTTTATCAAGTCTCTAATATTCTGATAGTGTGTATCAAGATATTGGACAGTGCCATATGTATCTGTTGGGGTAGTATCAACAAAGTCTCCAACGCGATATCTATCGAGGTCGATACGCATGAAGCCTGAAGAATCGACTTCTGAAGCGATAAGGCCAGAGTATTCTCCGAGTGGGGAGAATTGGGCATATGCAATAGAGGTATACACTGGGATAGAAGAAGCTGGCGGTATTGCGATAGGCATAGTATCAAAGCTAGCGTCTTCGTTAACTGAAACAACTTGAACCTGAGAGCCGACGTACATACCACCAGGATGAGCAAATAGTTTATAAAGGTCTATCCATTCTTTTCTAGCTCTATCAGTCTTAATTAATAAACCCCAGAATTGATACACCTTATCGTCAATGATATATTTCTGTGAGTTTGGACCGATCTGAGATTCGCCTACATTAAAAACAAAATTCTTACCGTAAATAACTTCTGGATCTGTTCCAAAGAAAGCTCTAAAGAATCTTTGAATAGAATACTTAGTTCCCTTTGTTCTATAATAATTATTTGAAAGTTCTGCACCGGTTCTGGTGTCAAGAATTCCTTCCAGATAGTTTTGACCAAGGAGAAGCTCATCCTCAATAAAGGTTAGATTCGATTTCTTTGTTTGACCGATATCACGAGTGGTCTCGAGATTTTTTAGGATATCGCCAAAATTACCATCCTGATCTAAATACTCATAATAAGTTTTTAGAAACTGAATAAACTGAGGATAATCTTCCGCAAAATACGTAGGAAGAACTCTCTCTACGTAATCCCTGGAGAATACAAGTTCTCGTCTGTTTCTATCCTTTAACGTCTTATCCATTAGCTAATCGCCGTTGTAATTACTGGTTGTACTGAAGAAGCTTCGGCATCATATTTTAGGATATCATTTAAAGTAGGAGTAACAAAAGACTGGTTTGCCGGAACTGCAGAGATTTTAATATAATTTGCCGCCCCGGAAATACCGCTTGGTTTTAAAGAAACAATCTGAACAGATTTAGCAATCGGATCGTATGAGCCTATATTATCAACTACAATCTCATTTGTACCAACAGCAACTACCTGTAAAATAGTGCTAGAAAGTTTATTACGAATGATAGATGGTGTATTATTAACAACAAATGTGCTACTGGTAATTACTGGTAATTCGTCATCAGGTGCTCGAAGATCAGCTGGGAAGGTTAATGTAAAAGTATTTCTAGAATTCAGTACTGGGGTTATTCTTTGCTGTATTTTCACATCAGCACGAGAAGATAGAACAGCTGGGCTAACATCGTCAACCAGAGTTAAAAGATTCGATCTTCTGAATGATTGATCGAAATTACCAATGGTGTTATCAAAATAATTCGAAATAACAGATCTTACTTCTGTTTTAATTGTGTTTAAAGAAAGAGGAGTAAGTCTAGGGTTAACCTGGAAGAATACCGAAGTTTCTACGAATGTTTCTACTGGATCTGCAAATTCCACATTAAATGAAACAATAGCAAGTTGATCAACTAGATCAGCTATCTGGTTTTTTACGGATTGTATTTGTGCCGTAGAAACATCATCCTTAAAAAGAATGGAAGAAAAAACTGTGCCAAATTTCGGCTTGGGATTATCTTCTCCACCCCAGGATTTTATATCTTTTATTAGAGTAGAGAAGTTACGAAGTATAATCGATGTATAATCTTCTGGGGTAACCATTCTATTCTGGGTAGCATATTGGAATGGTGCATTACGACGAATAGATTCTATTGTTTCTTTCTCATCACCACCTGCTGAAGGTGATATAGTAGAGATAAGAAGGCTACGATTAGAACCGTCTACTACTATTGTATCCTGTGGAGTGAATAAAGTAATACCATCAGCTACAGCACCTTTCGTTGAAAGGTATTTCACCTGAATAGCATTTCCCGCGCGCGGCGCCCGTCCGAGGATATCATTTGCACCAAAAGAAAGTTGGTAGAAACCATTCGGAGATTCTTTTAGAATATAAAGTGTAGAATTTTCATTTACAGAAACCGTATCAATAATATTCTGATAGGCTGTAAATTCACTAGCTGACGGGGATTCGTAAACGTTTACTTCTACTGTATCAGCATCAAGGTTTACGTCAGGTATAATATAAACGTCATTTTCACTGTATTCGCCAACCAAGAAGGTCTTTGTTCTTACAGATCCTTCGTAGATAGGAATTTCTTCACTGCCTGTATCAGTCTTAAAGTAATAGATACCTGAACCATTATCTTCTGCATCATAGTTTTCGATTGTCTGGAATGTATAGGATACATCATCTAAAGTAGCTGTGAATCTAGTATACTTCGGTAAAGAAATAACTGAAGGTCGAGAGGTAACAGCTGATAAGTTCGCACGCACGCGGATGATCGCGCGAGAAGCTGTTTTAGTATCTGGGATATACCCAATACCTGTAGCGAGTGATACAAGTGATGATCTTAATTGAGCAGTGCCCAGGAAAGATTCGTTGAGGGTAAAGTTTGCTATTAATCCATTTAGATGGGTGTTATAAGCTAAAACGTCCATCAGGTTATTTAATCCAGATGCCGCAAAATCGTAATCAGCAAATTCATCTGTGGATTTAAAATAATCTTTTAAGGCTTCTTTGATGTTATCAAAATCAAGAGCTGTTGATTTAATAGTTGTAGCCATTTATCTGAGCCTCGCAAGGATTGTAGTAAAGGTAACTTTTTCTTTTGTATTTACTATATTAAAAACAATTGTGACTGCCACAGAATTATTATCTGGATCTGATTTCGCATTTACATTTATAATTTGTGCTCTTGGCTCAAATCTTTGTATTGTAGATATAATAGCTGATTCTATATCAAACTCTGTTTCCTCATCCGCTAGATCAAAAAGTAAATCCCTAAGATTACCACCATAATTATAACGGAATGGCTTATCACCATGATTAGTTAAAATGAGATTTCGAATAGACTGTTTTACCGCCGCCGCATCTAATTTCTTATATACGTCTCCATTACCCTTAATAGCTAAGGTCAGATCTACATCTTTATAGAGTCTATTTCTAGATGTGGTAATAGAGGAAGTATTAAGATTCTTATCCTCTAGCGAAAAAGCTCTTGCCATTAAAATCTCTTTTTCTTTTATTTATATTAATTATTAGGGATTAAGCATAAAAAGCTGAGCTAAACCAAGAATCACTCTTCCAAACAACCTTAACATCAGGATTATATCTTCCACCGCCGGCATCTTGTCCAAGTAGGTCAAGGTGCATCACTCTATTACCCATATATCCTGAGCTCATTCCACCACCTCTTACACCAAGATTTACAGCTTCTCTTACAAAGCTAGAGATGATTTCTCTACCACGAGTAGTGTCTAATGTTACTACAGATCCATTTGAGATGAGATATAGATCTGCTGCCAAGCCGGTGTCGTGTCTTGTACTACCAGTTCTACGACCGGAGTAGCCGGGTTGCAGTCCAGAAGTGATCACTACTTTATCAATCTTTGCTCTTCTTGCGGCTGAAGCTAGGATTATTTCAAGAGCCGGTTTAACTTTCTTGTTTCGAATACTACCGAGCTGATACTCAACAATACCAGCAGCTTCCTGAGCGGTTGCTAACTGGTCTTCGTCAACTACGTTACCATACGGATCTACTTCTACCAGATCAGTTTCAGATAGGCTCTTACCGTTGTATATTGTTTTTAGACCGAAGTCTGGTTTAGACTTTCCTACAATCTTAAAGTATTGATCTACCTCTGGCATAATCACTGTTACTTGACTTTGCATTGAACTGCTTCTTGGGTCCAGTGTATCATATGAAAGTATAATCTTATCATAACCTGTTAGATATTCTGCAAGATATTCTGCAAATTCGTAGGTTACTTCATTATAGGATTTGTTATTCGCATCGTATAATTCGTAAGTAATCGCTCTACCAGTTTGGGCTAAAGCAGTTACTGATTCAGATTCTAATGTTTCACCCGAAGCTTTTTTATAAACACCTTCTGCAACAACAGCTCTGAATCTTCTAAATTGATGCTGGTTCTGTTTAGCAATCTTAAGAACTTCGGCTTGCAGAAGTAACTGTCTTGCCAGTGCTTGTCTTTCTTCTAGAGTAACTAAATGAGCAAGATTTGTTGATCCGCCCTTTGAACCTAAGAAGGTTGAGATTGGTATACCGTTACCAACTAATGTTTTACCATCGATTGATAATGGGCCTTTTCTTGGATCTGCATCCTGTGGATTGTACTGTGGGTCTGGACTGAATCCTAGAAAATCCCGAGTACCAGTGATATATTTGTTTGCGCCAGATGAAGATGCATAGTCATAATCGCCCGTAGGAGCAAACGATACTGACCCCGAACCTGAGTAAGATCTTCCTACTGCTGGAGGTACTTTGCTAGAGAAATAAGTTTCACTTACAGATCCATCGGCCACTAATGAAGCTATAAAGTCTTCGTTAGAGGAGTTAATATTATCTTTTAGCTTCATTCGAGCTTCTTCTGGGGTTAGCTTACGATTTGCAATGCCACCCATGACTGCAGTACGGTCTATCTTATTCTTAATATAATCTCCAGCATCAATCGACACTTCATTGATACCACGAGTACTATACGAAAGAATCTTACCCATTAAATCAGCGTCTGGCTTATAGCTAGCTCTTGTATCATCTGCGATATTAGCTGCAGTTGTTCCAGCACTAAATGTTCCAGGGTCATCGGCTTGCTTTGCACAGCCATTTAGATCACCGATAAAGTAACCGTGGGCAGATGTTGTATTCACTCTTGTGGAATTTAAGGTTCTAGTATTAACCGTATCACCAGCATATACACTATGGCCAGCATACATGTTATAGTTGTACATAATAATATTCTCGCCACCGATAGTTCCACCAGCACCAATGATTGTCATATCAGCTGCTGACATATTCATGCTAGGAGCTGCCACAGTGTATTCACCTTGCGCAGATCCTTTGAAATTACCACCAGTAGATTGGAATAGGTTACCGCCTGTAGTATTTCTTCTATCGCCTTTTACAACATCGGTGCATGTTCCAAGGATAGTATTCGTCTGAGATTGAACCACTGTCTCTGATTTACTACCAGACACGGTTTCACTCATATTACCACTTACGCTTGTTCTATGGTGACCGTAGACAGTTTCGTTCTTATTACCAGCAACTGTTGTATTCCAATCCCCAGTAATATTTAAATCCAAGTCGCCTGTAACATCGACCTTTAGATTCTTCGAGGAGATATTTAAATTACCTTCTACGATAATACCACCATTTGCATCAATCGATATTACCATATTATTAGTAGATCGTATATTCACAGAACCATTTGCAGCCATAGAAATACCTGCACCAGTTCTATGTTTAAGTATTAATCTTTCCCCGCCTGGTGTATCATCCATAATGATCTTATGACCACCTGGTGTTTCCTGGACTTGTATCCTACCATATTCTGATGGGATTTCGTCATCAATCTCCCCGAATGCATCAATACCAACATCCCCACCACCGACCTCAACGGAGGTTTTTTCTTCCCCGGTTACTTCTTTATTCAGCGATGGGGAATTCCAGTATTTTCGGTGTGGGTATTCACCTCTAGGATCATCGTAACCTCCACTTGGTATACTCGGTGGATTTACTGGGGGATCAAGATCTTCAATCATTAATTGTTATCCTTAATTTCTCTATTTGTATTTTCAGAGGTTTCATTCTTAAATTGAATTAACTCTTCTTTACTTAGATATTTTTGACTTTGGGTAGGATCTTGTACATTGGTTTTATTAAAATTCGTTTTAATCCATTGGGTCGCATCAAATGAATTATTTGAACTTGTATAAACTTCACCGACAGGAACATATTTGTAAAAAGCACCGACTATCTTTTTCAGAGAAGCATTTTGTGAAATAGTAGTTTTACCGCCGGCATTATTATAGATTATCTCAACTAGGTATTCGTTTCCAGTAATGTCTCCAGACTGGATTGCCGGTTTGTTTAAATCTCTCATAGTCTCAATGGTACCATCAGATCTTACAAAGAAATGCGCTGGACCATCATTCTCAAGACCTGATAAAGTCCCTTGATATGTACTGAACACCGCTTCAGCGTATTCACTTGCTGTGGCAGAAGACCAAGAAGAACCGAGTTTTCCTGGAATAATTTTAATTGAAGTAATTTCTCTGTTTACAGCTTGGAGAAGCTTTACAATCTCTTCTTCAGAATTTAATGTTTGCGCAGTTTGGAATTTATTCGAATTCTTAACCGGATTGGGATTCGAAGGGGTTTGGTTAGTAGCAGTGGTCACGGTGCCAGAAAGCTTACCTAATTCAGGAGTGATAGCATTTATAACCGCTTCACCTTTTCTTTCGAATTCGTTTACATCCGCAATCTGTTCTGGTGTGCTTGCCAGACGCTTCCCTTCTTGTACTATATAATAATATGAGAATCTGTCCGTAATTATCACAGTACCAAGTAGCTGCTCGATACTATCAGGAACTGGTATTTTCTTGAGAATCTCATTGATTGCTTCTTCGGTTTTCCCGGCAAGTATAAGGTTCTTAATCTGGGACGAATCAGCACCAGGTATACCAAGCCCACGAAGAGTGGTCGCAATGTTATTTGTAAGATTTTCAGCAACCCCTTTTACGGATCCACCACTTGTTAGTTGGGATAGAGATTTATTTAAATCAGTTTCAAGCTTCGTAATGCTAGTCTTCATCAGGTTCTGGAATTGTTTAGATTCTTTCTTCTCTAATATTTCTTCGATTGGCTGTGTAGAATCTACTGGGCCTAATTTATCCAAGACCGGGTTTAATTGTTTGAAATCTTTTCCGGTGATTCTTTTCAGTTCACCCCCGATTGCTTCTACAGATCCATCAGAATATACATCTTTTGTAACTGCAGAATTATTCTCTAACATTGGTGTGCCTTTATCATATATCGAAGATATGGTAATATTCTCATTCGAAAATATCTTATCCATATTTGCAAGATCAGCTCCAGAAATTTCTGTCTTCAAATCTGGTATTAGATCTGACATAGATTCATCAACTTTAGCTAATACAGGTCTAAAATTCGCATCGAGCTCATCGATTGGATCATCAGCAGACTTCATAAGAGCCTGAACCCCACCTTTTGGCGGACCAAAATTCTCTAGCATTTTTAATTTACCAAGCTCAGCTAAGACTGGGGAATTGCCGGCAAAAAGTGAATTGAGTTGTGGTAATCCGCCAAGGGTTTCCGTTAACTGAGAAGATAGTTCGGAAGGAATACCATTCTTTACTTGGTCTGTAAGATTTGGAATAGTATCTGATATACCACCTAGAGACATTTGTCCAGCACTTTTAAATCCTTCCGCAACATTTAATATTGCAGAGTTTGCCTCAAAGGAACTGGTAACCTTATTCAGAATATTTAATTGTCTAGATAACTCTTCAGTCGAGATAGTTGTCATACTGTAGCACTCTCTTTAGTCTTACGGGTAAAGTGATTATACACCATCTTTGCATAGTTAATTGCTTTTGCTTCTCCAAGTCTCATACGTTTACCATCTACTGGACTAATCTTATTGCCGTCCCAAGCAGGAATTTCGTAATATCTTCTTACATGTATAGCTGCTAAGGTTGGGGTAGGGATATTGTTTAACTCCGCACCTCTGAAGAAGGGAACAGTAGATAATTCATAGTCAACGAATGCAAGTTGCGTGAACAGATCTTCCTTTGATCTACCTCTCCTTGCAGCAAATTTTTCCAGATTATTGTATCGATCGGTTCCGTTATACCATTGTGCAATACCAAAAGATAGATCACCTGCTGATTTTAGTCCAACATCACCAAGTGCAGTAATATTTAAATCGATCGGGCTACCACTTCCAGATTCAGCTAAGAAGTTTCCAATAAGACCAGCAACGGCCACCGGAGTATATTTGTTTAGTCCAACTAAATATTCCCAGGAAAGTTGTACGTTTCTCCCAGCTGGTGCATCTGGATCATAGTTATAGCTGTCTAATCCTTCTACAAGAGCACTCTTAATTCCCGTACGCCCGCCCGTGCCCGAACCAGGTACTCCCGGTATATCAAATCCCTGACTACCCTTTGTAACGGTATTAAAGAGTTCGTCTTGTGATTGACCATTAATTTGATTAATGGATGGGGTTTGCATTGTAGGTATAGAGCCAATTACTAAAGGCAATTGGGAAAGTTTACCATCTAGAAAAATACCAAAAACCGTAGCGCCAGGAACTAGATAAGGATTTCTACCTAAGCCAGAAACACCAGGCTCAGTTGTCGGAATAACGGTGTGTGCATAAGGAAGGTCCTCGGTAGGTATGTCGCCTCTTCCACTGTGTACACCATATATTCGTACACGGACCCTACCTAATCTCGGTTCGTCATTTCCTACTTCTTCTACTACCCCAATAAACCATCTGGTAGTATCACCGTAGAATTCATTACTAATAATATCCATTACTTTTCATTCCCTAACTTAACTGCTGTAAGATCAACAGTATGTTTATTTGCAACGAATAAATGCCTTGCGCTATATATTACGTATTTACCAGAGCGCTTACGATCCTTCAGATCCCGGTCAGAACCTAAACCTTCAAGAGCTGCAGCATTGTTATTAGGATAATAGAATTCGATCTGTGTGCCAATACTTCTATTCACTCCCTGTAGGTAGTGAACACCCGGGACTCTTATTGTAATAGAATTTTTAAAGAGTAGATTTTTAAAAGCTCTTCTCATAAAATCTAATTTAAATTGCCCAGCAGTTTCTTCTTGGGATAGATTCTTATAATCACTATATGTAGAATTCATAACAATTCTACTGATATTCTTAGCTGGCGCATTGACTAGATTTAAATCACCATTCGCATAGCTAGAAGAAATGACCGGATTATAACCTGCTTCTAATACGTTCGCGTCATATAGCTTCTGAAACATCTCTTCAGCATTATAACTGAATCTTTCTTTTACACCACTCGTAACATCGATCATATCCACAACCGCTGATACAGAGCCTGCTTCTATTAAGGTCATGGTATCATCTTTTGCCGCATAGGAGAACTGCTCTACAATATAGGAAGCTTCTTCCTGGGTCAAATTTAATGACTGAGCGGCGAAAGCTTTCGAATATCGATATGGCTTGTTCTGATTCCACGGCGGGGTAGTTATCATCTCTTCTAATGACTTAAATTGGATATTCTTATTACTCATCGTTTTAAATAGAAAATATGGTAATCCGTTCTCGGTACTTGTTCTATTCTTTATTGTATCTGCTGCTTGGAATGCAGTAAGATATGGGACAAGATATTTGATAGACCCGGACTGAGCTGGCTTGATAGCTGGCATATCAACTGACTGACCTATTTCGGTCATAAGCTTTTCTATTATCTCATCAGGTGAACCACTGAAAGATTTAGAAATCTTTCTTAACTGAGAGTTAAACGCATTCTCCTCAAGTAGTGATATACTCATTACTTCTGTTTGATCGTTCGTTTTTCTTACAGCATCCACCTTACGAAGGATAAAATTTAACTCAACTGAAACACCATTCGATATTGGCTGCTCTAAAAGAATCTTACATCTTTCGGTTCCATTAAAGTAAATGCCATCGAAGAAATTTATATCATCCCGCATCATCATCTTGCCAGTGAGGAATGGTCTTTCTAGATTCTCGAAAATCTCTAACTGTGCGATAAGGTTGGCGCAATTAATTACTACACCATTGTCCCCTGTTACCTCCACAGACTTTATAATATAATCGGTAGAAGACTGATATGGCTTCATTAGGTTCCTCTCAGGAGAAGCTTATTAAACTCGGATTGGATCTGAGTAATGGTTTCTGTTGTAAAGACTTTTATTTCTCTTAATTCGGTATTCTTAGCAAGGATTCGATCGAGGTATGTTATAGGGGTAAGACCAGAAAGGTTTGGGTTAAATGGGTCAATATCTGTCCAGATCTTCGAGGAGTTTTCATAGTGGTGTACTGAGTTGTATTGTACCACAGAGCTAGTTAAAGCAACCTGATCTGCAATATTATTATTTGCACGAATCAATTCAGTCTGTCTGAATTCTCTAGTGGTCGTATCTTTTGCAATAACAATTTGACCCAGATCTAGATATCTTTTTACTACCACACCAGTTGTACCAGAGGATAAACCGAGAACGGTATCACCTTCTAAGAAGATATCATATATTGGTGCTCTTGTGGTAACTGTGTAGTTTGGATAGTATAATTTGGCTTTATCGTAAATCTCTAATTCATTCATCGGCCATCCGCTTTCACGGATATCCTCATTCAAGTAGAAGAAAGTCCAGTAATAGCTTTCGTCATTATATAACTTATATGATAATGTATCTGGTCTTTCGTCGTCATCAATGAAAATCGTATTGTAAGCAGAGACTTCGTCTTTTATCTCGTCTATGATTGAAATATAGGCAGAGATGTTTTGGAAAATAGAAGGCTTATTTTCATCACCGAAATTATAAGCAAGCAGCGGAAAATTATTGAAGAATTTAGACATTAGTAGCCTCTTTCGATATCTTGTTTTGCAAGTGGCTTAGTCTCGGTGAATGTCATTGTAATCTGTACTTCCGACCAATTACCGTCTTTGTGCATTCCCATACCATTTGGGTTATAGACAGCATTAAAGTTTTGGAGATACACAGGTAAGAATTTAATACCTGGTATTTCTCTATCTTTATAGATCATTTTTATTAACATTCGATTTGGGAATTTATATCCATAATCGATCCCGCCGACAGATAATGCTTCAGGATATAGTTCTTCTCTAAAGAACTGAACGATCGATCTAATCTGTTCGGCTTCTCTCTGACTCGATGGCATTAGTGTAAAGGTAAAAGAAAAGTTACGAATAGGGACAGATCTAAATAGAGTTCTAAGATTCGGGTTAGCTGTTACCCCAGTAATAGCTCCGAGAGCAAGACCTGCAGATGCTCCAGTTGCACCAGCATTCTTCAGAAGCATCTGAGAAGCAATAGATGCTTGTTCTTGGGAAATAGCAGTTACGTCGCCTCTTGAAAGAGCTTTTATAGTATTGTTAATACTCGTAGTTGCGCTGGAGATTGCATTACCAATATTGAAATTGTTTCTATTATTTTCAGCAGCATTCATAATGCCACCACCGATAGCACCAAGCTCTACGTTGTTATCATATGTTGCAGCATCTTGGATCTGAATCGCTTGTGGGAGATAAAGGGTCACCTTCCTATCGGTAAGAGCAGTAAGCTCTTTACTGGCCCCTTTATATTCATTACCGGTTCTATTAAAAGCAAAAGATCCAGGCGTGGAACCAATACCAGTAGCTTGTGCGATGCCTGTACCGATAGCAGTCAAACCGGCTTCAGCTACAGTGGCCACCGTTTCCGCAGCGGCCGATATGACAGAACCAGCAAATCCTCCATAATCAATCTGGATATTTCTTTCAGCGGCTTCATTTACCACTTGAAATATCATCTTCCCCTTATAATCATCTTGATTCTCTAAGGGGTATGTGAAAAAACCCTTCATGTGGTTTCCTTATAAATAATGGAATCTAGCATTATTTATATGGAATTTTATGGCTTATTCTGGGAAATACCGCGTTAAAAACGCAAGTAAATATAAAGGCGATTTCACCAATGTGGTGTATAGATCGCTTTGGGAAAAGTATTGCTTTAAATGGTGCGATGAAAATAGTGAAGTAAAGAGTTGGTCAAGTGAAGAGGTTGTTATACCATATTTCTACGAGGTAGATAAGAAGTACCACCGCTATTTTATGGATCTAAAAATAACTTTCTCGAACAACACTACTGTTCTTGTGGAGATTAAGCCGAAGAAAGAAACTGCCCCGCCTACATTTGCTGGTAGAAAAACAAAGCAGTACATTAATGAAGGCCTGACCTACGTAAAGAATATGAACAAATGGGCTGCAGCACAGAAGTTTGCGGCGGACAATGGATGGGGATTTCAAATCTGGACAGAAGATACACTAGAACAAATGGGGATTAAGCCAAAATCCACAAAACAATTAAAGCCTTACAAAAAGCCTAAGAAATCAACATAAATAGTAGCATGTCAAATTTATTCTATACACTCGAAATCGAAGCTTTCCGTAAGGGTTTAACCCTTCGAACCCGCGAATCTCGCGAATGGTTCAGACTGAAATCTGCGCAGTTAAAAAATATTAATCGTAGTCAATTAATGAAAGAAGAACCTATTCAGTTAAAGAATAGGGGAGTCATAGGAAACATGTACATGTTTTATTATGACCCAAAACATAAAGATACTTTGCCTTATTATGACACTTTCCCTTTAGTGATTGTAATTGGTCCGGCGGAAGGTGGATTCCTAGGGTTAAACCTACACTACCTTCCGCCAGTTTTAAGAGCAAAGTTCTTAGATTCTCTTCTAGATGTAACGAATAATAAAATCTATAACGAGACCACGAAATTTAACGTGACCTATAATATGCTACAAAGAGCAGGTAAGATGAAATATTTTAAACCCTGTATAAAGCATTATTTGAATTCACAGGTAAGATCAAGGTTTGCAATGGTTGAATCCCCAGAATGGGAAATTGCTACATTTCTACCAACAGCTGATTTCCAAAAAGCTACAAAGACTCAGATCTATAGAGATTCTAGAAGGAAAATAAATGGCTGATTCGATCGATAAACTGAAATCGCTAGTATCGAGAAAGTACGGCATCGCCCGTGGGAATGTCTATAGGGTATTCTTCCCTGCAATTGCGGGTGCTACTTCCGAAGAGGTGAATCTTCTTTGTAGCTCAGTGAATATTCCTGGCCGTCAGATTATGACTCAGGAGAAGAAGATCGGTCTAATTAATCAGAAGGTTGCTTATGACCAAGCCTATGATGATGTTTCTCTTACATTCTTACTCTTGAATGATTATGGTATTCGAACATACTTCGAGCGCTGGCAGAATCTTTGTATTAATCAGTCTTCACTGGAAGTAGGATATTTAAAGGACTATGCCTTTGATATAAGAATCCAGCAGCTGACTAAAGGCTTCGATCTACCGATATACCAAACCCCCATCGATATACCTTTTATACCAAGTCTTATAGCGAAGAAGCTACCGAGTCTAGGACCGATTAACCTCGCTCAAGGAAGTTTAGACGTATCCTTTTTAGGCGGTAATCAGATTGTTTATGAATGTGTATTAAGAAATGCATTCCCTACCACTATGAATGCGATTGAACTGGGAAATGCAAGAGGTGATGATGTAATCGAATTAACCGTACAACTTTCCTACAGAAATTGGGAATCCACTGTTAATCCGCTATATAAGCTAGAAAGCTTCTTAGAGAACAAAGCTGAAGAAATTCTGAATAAAATATTCTAAATTATAAGGACGATTGAAATGGCACTACCTAAGTTAAATGATACCCCTAAGTATGATTTGGTTATACCTTCTACTAAGGAAAAGGTAAGATTTAGACCTTATCTAGTAAAAGAAGAAAAAGTATTAATGTTAGCTCTTGAATCTAAGGATTCTAAACAGGCAATTAAATCGATTGTAGACACAATTGGGGCTTGTGTAGTAGAGCCGATTAATCTTGATAAACTAAAAATCTTTGATGTAGAATATATGTTTACCCAGATCCGATCTAAGTCTGTAGGTGAAACCTCAACTGTAGGGCTAAAGTGTAAAGAGTGTAATCATCAGAATGATGTGACTATCGAGATTGATAGTATCAAAGTAGATGTTCCTGAGGTAAACCCTGTAGTAAAAATTAATGATCAGATCAGTCTGAAACTAAAATGGCCAAACTATAAATCCCTAATGGATGTTGATACTGACGAAGGCATTACAGGTCAGACGTTTAATATGGTAATGAAGTGTCTAGACACTGTGCTGACTGAGGAAGAACAAATTCCTTTTGCAGAACATTCAAAGGAAGAGATTCAGGCATTCCTCGATAGTCTTACCACTTCTCAGTTCGATAAGATTAAGACTTTTATCCAGTCTATGCCGAGAATGAAGCATGATATAGGATTCCATTGTAATCACTGTAACCATGAAAATCATTATACATTAGAAGGTATTCAAGATTTTTTTTAATATGTCTCTCTCATGATTCTTTAGTAAATCATTATGAAACGAATTTCCAGCTGGTAGAACATAATCACTATAGCCTTACGGAAATAAACGAGATGATTCCTTGGGAGAGAGAAGTTTACGTGACGTTATTGATCGAATACTTAAAGAAGAAAAAAGAAGAACAACAAAGAAAGTAGTCGTAAATGGCCACGGTAACCTTAGAAGACGTAGTACAATCCCTCCGAGAAGGTAATGCTAACCAGGAGGATACGAAAAAGTCGGTTGACGACTTATCGAAGCTTTTTAAGGATTACTTTAAATCGGAGAAATCTAAAGCTGGGGATTTACTCGAGGCTTCAAGAGAATCCAGACGTAGTACAGGTGGATCAGCAGTAGCTTCTGCTATACAACAAAACAAGGAAGACACATCTTCTCTCGGTCTACCTATGTTAACCCCTATAGCGCTTGCTCTAGGCACTTGGATAACTGATTTCGATGCTTATCTAAGAGCACTACGTCCAGATGTATTACTTCGCCCTATCGTGACCTTCTTCGATAGTTTAAGTTCTGGTTTTAGCAATCTTATTCGCTTTGCTGATGAACTTAAGAATATACGACTACCCGATATTCAACTTAGTTTACCTCGTATACAATTCATCGATGATACAGGTAAGATCATTTCTGATTTTATTGATTACAAAATACGCTTACCAATGATGGAATTCATTGATGATGCAGGAAGGTTAATCTCTGACTTTAAAATTACTCTCCCACCAGGTGTTACTGTATTCTTAGAAGGTATAAGATCATATTTTAATAGTATTGAAACACTTGGTACGGGGTTTGTCGATAACATTAAAGTTCCAGAAGGGGTTACCACTGCTATTAACCGGGTAAGCACTTTCTTTGGTAGTATATCGGAATGGTTTAAGAGCGTAGAATTTTCTCTCGACCTAAAGCCATTCCTAGATCCAATTAAAGCTGCATTTGGTGTTGCAGAGAATGGAACAGGTCTCCTAGGATTCTTTAGTAAATTAACCGACTGGTTTGGTTTTATTACAAAGCCTATCGGGTTTGTTACAAGGATTCTTGGTGGACCACTCATTCAAGGATTCTTATCTTTACTAGATTTCTTTTCCGGGTTTGTCGATGCATTTAAACTTCAAACCGATGAAGCCGGTAATGTGATCGATGAGAGAGGATTCGGACAAAGACTATTAGAAGGTCTAGAAGGTGGTGTAGTAGGGGTTATTGAAGGTATTGTAAACGCTATCGATCTACTCTTCCTAGATCTACCTGGTTGGATACTAGAGAAGTTAGGATTCGAAAACGTCGGGAAATATCTAAAAGAGCTAAACATCGGCGAGATGGTAGATCCAGTATGGAACTGGATCAAGAGTATACCGTCTATGATTATGGACCTTATCCCATCAGCGGAAGAATTAAAGAAATTTACTCTAGAGACAATTGCATCATTACCTGGCGGATACTGGATACTAAAGGCGATTGGTGCTGTTGGCCCTGAGCTCGAGGCTGCTAGAAAAAGATCTGAGATAGAAGAAAAACAAGCAGAGATTCTTAGAAACGAATCTGATATTGAAAGGTCACTTTCAGGAGAAAATGTCTTCTATGGCGGAGAAGAAGGCGGACGAGAAAGAGCAACCGCCAGAATCGAAGAGTTGAGAAAAGAAATGGAGCAACTACAAAAAGAGACAGCCACTGGGGCTGCCTCTAATAATGTGGTATACGGATCAACCTATAATGCTGGTAGCACTACTGTACAGAACAATCAAATTGGTGCAGGCGATGGCCTAAGCTCAATGGATGTTCAGTTTATCGAGGCGATGCCTTAACCGTTTGCAAGCCGAGCAAAGTAACTCGTAACATCCTCTTGGCTATCATCTTCATCCTCTTCGGAAACCATCTCTTCGATGTTCTGTGGAGGAGCTTCACGCATGTTACGCGGAGGTGATTGATTACCAAGCTGGGATTCTTGAGTAGGGGTAAGAACCTTATCCGTGCCAAGCACTTCATTCATCTTACGCTCAAGCTCTGCATAGCTCTTGAAGTTCTTCGGATCGGTATATTCACCCAGATCGTGAAGAGAGTTATAGATGCCTTCGAGCTTAGTTTCATCGCCATCGAAGAGTTCGCTAGGTGAATCAAACTCTGACTTATCATAGTTGGTCCAGCCATCGACCTTACGGATCTTGATCTTAAAGTTAGCACCAGCCCAGAAGTCGAATGGGTTCATAGGAGTTTCATCAGCGTACTGAGGCTGCATAGCATCCATGACCTTATCGAAGATCTTCTTACCAAACTCGTACAAGAAGACTTTACCTTCGTTGTCAGGATTAGCAGGATCTGAGACAACCAGAACGTTAGCAACATAGTGCAGTCGACGCTTCTGGTCACGTGCTTGCTTACGAGTCTCTGACTTATCGTCATCAGACATATTCCAGAGTTTGCTGTTGAGCTTACCAACAGGATCTTCCTGACCAAGAGTCGTCAGAGAACGTTCGATGTACCACTTACCGGTTGGGCCTTTGAAGCCGTGATCCCAGTAACGAGTCCAAGGTAGATCCTGACCTTCAGCTGCAGGAAGGAAACGAATGACCGCATAGCCATTACCCATCTTGTCGACGGTTGGCTTCCATTGACGATCATCTTTGTAGGAGGATTTTTCGCCACCGCCTGCGGACTGAGCTGCTTGAACGAGCTTGTCGATAGAGTTGCGGCTGCGCTTGAGATTTGCAAAAGACATGTTGTGTTCCTTATATTGCGTTGTATGAACAGTGTATTATACCATATATGTGTACCGAAGTACATACTATATATGCAGATTTTCCCTTACATAATCAGGAAAATTTTCTGGTCCTAGAGAAATTGCAGTATCTCTTAGGAATTTAATTAGTGGGGTATAGTCAGAGTGATAGACACTAAGGTCTGCCTCTTGGTAATTCGTATTCAAATCAATTTTATTTCCAAAATATTCGTCAAGCTCCGGATAGGTCTTTCCTTCTAAGATATCTTCGAAATAAAGTTTAACCTTTGCTGGAATCAATTCCCCATAGTAATACCATTTCAGAAGTGTTTTAGCATTGAACTGAAGTGATCTGCGATTGAATTCTACAGACTCAATACCTTTTCTATTCTTACTACTGAAATTTTTATCAGCTCCTTTCTTACCCAAGATCAATTGGCTTAGAAAAACCTTACTCACATCCCGTCTTATAATAACAATAGGATCGTAGGATTTCATATGATCTTGCAAGAAAAAAGAATCTCCGAGGAATGCTTTAAATCCTACGATCTTGTCCGGGTGGTTTTTCTCTAGATCGTAGAGGTATTTAGCTTCATCTAAGATGTTACTTCCATATATGAATGGCTCATAGTTACTAGACTCGTTCATGTAGACATTATCAAGTTTGGCTATACGATCACATAGAAAGGTAGTACCACTTCTAGGTGTTCCTGTGACTACGAACTTTTTCATCAAAAGAAAAGCTCATTACTTCGAGGGATTAAATTCAGCTTCATGGCTTCACCTTCGATCTTGTCACGGATAGGAGTAGATACAAATTTCTTTATGTCTTCTGGATCAATACCATGATCTTCACAAGCACATAGTACCGCCTCCATGTAGCTCATCTTCCGATCAAGAACGTGCTTCTCTACGATCCTAGAAAATTCAGATTTAGTTAAAAAGTTATTCATGCATCCATTACTCTTAAAATAATTGTATCCTTGTTGATACGTCCAGTTGGTTTCGTTGCCTTCGTAGTAAGAGTATCCCAATGCTTATGGATATGTGTCTTCGGTTTTGTAAGGAAGATCGTCAGAGACTCATCTGGCTTACGTAGACGAATGGATCGGGATTGCTCCTCATCGAAGAGCTGTAGAGTAGTTCCCTTCATCTCGAATCCTTTCGAGGATCGGGTAACGTACTCTGTAATTATACGCTCTTTCACGTTGAAAGTAAACAACCTCTTAGCACCGATGATCTGCATGGGGTTAATCGATGTAAGCTTAAACTCAGCAGAATCCTTTGCATAGACGATCTTAGTGATCTGCTTATCAGCAGTTTTTACCTTCGGCTTGGATGGAGCACGCTTTGCTTTCTTTGAGAGCAGATAGCGCTTTGTATCATCGACAATCTTCTGCACAAGGGTAAGATATCTCCGACGTTCAGCAACTGGCATATGGCGATAACCTTCGACCAAATCGATGGTCTTTTCGTTCACCAGTTCCTCTACTTCTTTTTGCAGAGGGATATAGTAGTCCAGAACGTGCTTGGCAGAGAACGAATTCAGATCTGCCTTGATCATCTCGTTATAAACGGAATAGTTCTCGATGTCGACATACCCGCCTTTGTAGAAAAGGTCCAACACCTCTTCGATGTTTGCAATGAAGTCAGTAGTTCTTTCCTTCACCACTTCCATCGGAGAACGTTGAGCGATCTTAGGTGTATCACTATCCTCTTGCTTGTCCAGCAGCTTCTTCAGAGCAGCAGCACGAGTACGGTCGATGTAAGACTGGATCTTCTTATTACCATCCCACCGAGCTGGCCATGGATAACCAAGACTCTTCCACTGGATAGTAGCAGCTACACCATACTCGCTCGTATAGTAGTAGTCAGGAGCATTCAGGAGAAGAGTACGTTCTTCCCCTTTATAATTCTCTTTGATGTAGTTGCGGATTACCCCAGCAATCTCTTTCTTCTCGACGTCCGTACGGAGGTATTCAGCAAACCACTGATACGACTCGGTGGGTGCTGCTAAGATACCAGTTCTGGGTTTGCGAGGAAGTGGGGTAGCTTTCTTACGCTTTGGTTGTGTTCTTCTTACGACGGCGGCCATTGGGCATATCCTCATTCAGTTTAACTAGGTGGAGTTCGCCTTCTTCGTCTGTATAAGACTTGACGAACCCTTCATCGGAAAGATATGAAATTGTACCTGCGATAATAGACTCATTGCCTTTACGTCCAACGGAGTAACCGATCATCATAGCCACAAAGGATGCGGCGCCAATGATGATCCAGCTTAAAGTGATGGGGTCAATCCACATTTTGTACTCCAATGTAGTTCAGACTATTTATACAGATTACAATCACGAGAAGGAGATTACACTATCGACGCGGAACGAACGCCAGCCTTGTGCCTTTACGTCCCAGACAGGAATAACTTCTTCATTGATTGACCGAACCTTCGTTTGGGAAAGCGGATCGGCTTGGGTAGCAGCAGGGATAGAGTCTTTCTGCAATGTGCAGATCATATCACGCTCTTCGCCAGTGGCTTTCTTAAAGATCACACGGCATTCACGTTTATGCAGTTGTTCGAGCATTTCTTCACGAGTCATTTGTTATCCCCTTCAAGTGAGTTCATAATATCATTCAGAGCGATCATCAGCTTACCCAAATCGTTATTCAGAGCTTGAACCTTCTTTTCGATAAGTTCAAGTTGATATTCGGTACCAGCGATCTTATCCTTCAGCTTATAGATTTCCATCTGAAGGCTAGCATCATTCCCATTCATTGTCATACCTCGTGGTTGCACGGTAGGTTTCACCGTAGTACTGTTCTGCATACTTAGGAGCATCAGTCCAGTAGTTGTCGTTCTTGGTCTTGTCTTCTTCGACGACCTTCGAGACACGCTGAGGAACTTCCTCGTACTTGTCGAAGTGATCGATCAAGGAACGAGACTTCGTCTTGATCGTGGACATTTTCTTCTTACGCTCTGCGATCTTGCGGATCAAAGCGATACGTTCTTCGTAGGTAACTGCGACAGTCATTATATGCACTCCATCATGTCGATTTCATCGTTGAAGAGGAATAGGCTAGTAAAGCCAAAGGTATCGACGATGTAGTAGCGATCGCCGAGGCGGAAGATATCACCAATGGAGGTGGAGCTCATACGACCAAACTTGGTGACCTTCGAAGGTTCTTCCCAAAGGTTGGTAAGCTCGAATGCTTTCTCCAGATCGTCAGTATCGACGGTGCAAACTTCTTTGTAGAACTTAAGCATGTCGTGGCTGAAGTTATCGGTCGAAGCGGAGATGCGGAACTTAGCCTTTGCTTTCTCCGGCATCTGACCAGCATTGACCTGGATGATTTCCAAGTCTGAGAGTTGAATTTGGTAGATGGTGATCATCTGATCCTCCTTGGTTACCTTCTCTATATAAGCCATCCAGGTTCAAATGTAAATCCCCTAATTTACTTTTTTTCAAAATAAATTTTATATGCTCCCTCGGGCTTCTTCATAGCCATAAGGAATTCACCAAACATCTTGTGGGAAATTAGGATAAGGTCGTATCTTTCATGGGCTTCATTCCACTGACGAAAGAACACACCATTGTCATCGATAATGACTTCAAGGTCTTCGTGTTCGCCACTGTCATCTAGAATGGTGGTGACAGTGGCGCCGAACTCAAACTCGTTTGTAAACAATCAAACCTCTTCCAACATCGATGCTTCGATACGCTCTGCAAGTGATTCGTAGTTCTCAGCAGCGAAGATCAGTTCTTCGAGGATA
>Ga0129333_10000345_pt1 | contig 35986 bp, 35 predicted proteins | sample CPB6_08_DNA_FD_94474 | JGI IMG/M metagenome (GOLD analysis project Ga0129333, IMG submission 94474) | Freshwater to marine salinity gradient microbial communities from Chesapeake Bay, USA - CPBay_Sum_0.6_0.8_DNA | ecosystem: Environmental > Aquatic > Marine > Coastal | place: USA: Chesapeake... | reverse complement strand
GGTGAAGTGCTCGACTTCTCGAAGGTCTGGACCTACAAGGGAATCGGCTACTCCGATGTCCCCAACATGATGTCGACCTTCGGTTACATCAATGCGTCGTGGACACTCCGCGCCGATCTCGTGAGCGGTTACGTGTGTCGTCTCCTCAATCACATGCGCTCGGTCGGGGCCGACATCGCGGTGCCCCGTCTGCGCGAGAGCGATCGCGGCATGGAGCCCCGTCGGTGGATCGAGGGATTCTCGGCGGGCTACATGGAGCGCTTCATGGATCACATGCCGATGCAGGGCGACCGGGTTCCGTGGACCAACCCGCAGCGCTACGAACTCGAGAAGAAGACGATCGGCAAGGCTCCGGTCGACGACGGAGTCATGCAGTTCACGCGACGGCGGGTTCGGGAGACGGTGTCGGCTTCGAGCTGACGGGCTCCCAGCCCGGTCGGTCGAACACGTAGTGAAGTCGGTCCGACCAGTTGTCGGATCGGCGCACGTCGCGGGCGATGTCGGCCATCTCGTGGTAGGCGACTTTCACCGGGTTGGCGAAGCGGATGTTCTTCGTGATGCCGTAGCGAACTCGGCGAACTTCGGGTTCGAAAGTGCCGAACATGCGGTCCCACAAGATGAGGATGCCCGCGTAGTTCTTGTCGAGGTATTGCGGGTTCGCCCCGTGGTGCACCCGATGATGCGACGGAGTGTTGAAAACCTTCTCGATCGGATCGGGCAGGCGATCGATCGCCTCGGTGTGGATCCAGTACTGGTACAGCAGGTTGAGTTGCGCGGCCTTGGCCGTGGCCTTCAACGGGATGCCGAGCAAAGGCATCGGGAAGTAGATCCACGACATGAGGAACGGCGACCAAGGTTGACGTAGCGCCGTGGAGAGGTTGTAGCGCCGACCCGAATGATGGGCCACGTGGTTGCCCCAGAAGAGTCGAACCTCGTGCATCCACCGGTGGTTCCAGTAGTAGAGGAAGTCCCAGATGATCATGGCCTTCCAGAACGTGAAGCCGCGTGAGCCCCAATCGGTGAGCCGATGTCGGAAGAGTCGGCGGTTCACTTTGCCGAGAACGGCATCCATGGCGAAGCCGACCACGATGCTGCCGGCCAGCAGGCCGAGACTCGACGCGGTGTCCTTGGCCTCGTAGCCGAGTGGGATGAGCGGATCGGGACGCGGGTCGCTCGACTCCACCGGGATCGGAGCATCGATGTCGTCGAGTTCGCGGCGCACGCGCTTCTTCAACGCACGGTGTTCGAGGATCATCGTCGCCGCGAACAAGGGCAGGGTCAGGCGATCGATCAGATCGAGACGACCGAGTGCTCCTTTGGCCTTGCCCACGACGTCAGATTAGTTGAGTGATTTCGCCAGGCGAATCGTGGACGTGGTGTGCGGTGCGGCGAGAGCTTTCATGGCGACGTCGAAGTCGGGCAACCCGAACACTTCGCCCTCGTCGGTGATCATGATGAAGCGGTCGAGTGATTCGAGGAAGGTGCGATCGTGGCTCACGGCGATCACGGTTCCCTCGAATCCGTCGAGCGCCTGCTCGAGCGCTTCCGACGATTCGATGTCGAGGTTGTCGGTCGGTTCGTCGAGAAGCAGCACGTTGTGCCCGTCGAGTTCGAGGCACAGGATCTCGAGGCGAGCCTTCTGCCCACCGGACAGGGTCGGAAACTCCTGACGGGCGTTGAGACGCAAGCCGTAACGCGCGAGGGCCCGCATCGATTTCTCTTCGTCGATGAGTCGGTCGCGGACGATGTCGATGCTCTGTCGATCCCGGAACTCGGGTCGGTTGTTGACTTGGGTGAACATCCCGATCGATGTGCGCGGACCGAATTGGAGCGAGCCCGTCTCGACCGTCGACTTGCCAGCCAGGACGTCGAGGAGATGGGTCTTGCCGGTGCCGTTGGGTCCGATGAGGCCCACGCGTTCACCGTGATAGATCTCGTCGGAGAACGGAAGGAACAGATCACCGATACCAACCGCGTCGATCTTGACGACGCGTCGGGCGGCGTCGGCACCTCGCAGTCGGACATGGATCTGTTGATCGGGAACCGGCGGAGGTGGCGGACCGGCGGCCACGAACTTCTCCCACCGTGTCTCGGCTGCGTTGGCCTTGGTGGCGTTCTTGAAGTTCTGGGCGGCGCGCTGCTTCATGATCTTCATGTGATGGAACAACCGACGTTCTTCGTCGTTCCAACGTTTGAGGTCGTCGCCGAGTTGTTCCTGACGTTTGGCCCGCGCTTCGGGGAAGGTTCCGTACGAGCCACCGTGCACCCAGCAACCGGAGCCTTCGATCACGACGATCTTGGTCGCGACCCGCTCGAGCAGTTTGCGATCGTGGCTCACCATCAGAATCGTCGACTTCGACGCGAGTATCTGTTCCTCGAGCCAGCCGCGGGTGGGTATGTCGAGGTAGTTGTCGGGTTCGTCGAGAAGAAGTACATCGGCACCCGACGTGAGCAAGAGGTCGAGTACGAGTCGTTTGCGTTCACCGCCCGAGAGTTCGGAGACGAGTCTTCGGGCGAAGTCGTCGACGGGAGTCTTCACACTGCGATCGGCCGCCGCGTGCCACTTGGTCTCGAGCTCGTAGCCACCGAGATCGCCCCAGTCGGCCAATGCTTCGGCGTAGCCCATTCCGTCGTCGCTGCCGTCGGCCAGTGCGCGCTCGGCGGCGATGAGCTTGCGACCGGCGTCGCGCAGAATGGGCGGAGCGACTTCGATGAGCATCTCGCGCAAGGTGTCGGTCGGTCGCGCCATGCCGACGTCCTGGGTCATGCTGAGCCACGATCCGTTGACCGTGAACTCACCGTCGTCGGCCTCCACGACCCCGGACAAGATGCGAAGGATCGTGCTCTTGCCCACGCCGTTGGCGCCCACGAGAGCCGCGTGTTCACCCGGCGCAACACCGAATCCGACATCGAAGAACAACTGGTCGGCACCGGGTGGCGAATACGCCAATTCCGACACCACGATGCTGCTCACTCGGGCATTCTCGCCCGTCGAGCGCCGATCTACACCGCCAACAGGAGCTTTCCGTGATGACCACCCGTCATCAACATCTGCAGAACCCTCGGGAAGTTCTCCACGCCACGTTCAATGTGCTCGCGCATGACGAGTTCACCACTCCGCACCCAGGCGGCCAGTTGGTCTTCGGCTTCGGCGTAGCGATCACTAAAGTGGAAGACGGCGAAGCCCTCCATGGTGGCGTGACGCTCGGCGAGTTTTAGGTAGTTCCGCGGCCCGTGGACCGATTCCATGTTCTCGTATTGCGAGATCGCGCCACAGATCACGATGCGGGAACCTTCTTTGATGCGCATCAACACGTCGTCGAGAACCGAACCGCCCACATTGTCGAAGAACACGTCGATGCCGTTCGGGGCGAGAGCATCGAGTCGCTCGGCGACGTCTTCGTACTTGTAGTCGATAGCTGCGGTGTAGCCGAGTTCGTCGGTGAGGAATCGGGATTTCTCGGGACCACCGGCGATTCCGATCACGTTGGTGGCGCCCCGGAGGCGGGCGATCTGGCCGGCGAGCGAACCGACGGCACCGGCGGCGGCACTCACCACCACGGTCTCACCGGCTTTCACGCGTCCGACTTCGATGACGCCCATGTATGCCGTCAAGCCGGTCGTGAGGCCAAGTGCGCCCAACCACACGCTGGGCGGTGCGACGGAAACGTCGATCTTGCGCATGAAGCCGCCCGGCATGACGGCGTGCGTCTGCGAACCGAGCGGCCCGAACACGTGATCACCGGCGGCGAGTCCGTCGAAACGACTGTCGAGGACGACTCCCACGCCGAGCGCGGGAATCGCTCCGCCGATCTGCGCACCCTGATGGAAACTGTCCTCGTTCAAAGTCGTGCGGATGAAGGCGTCGATACCGAGCACACCGACCTCGATCAGCACGCAGCCGTCGGGGAGATCACCGATCTCTTCTTCGGTGTACGCGAAGTTCTCGACCGACACCCGACCCTTGGGACGCTCGACGAGAACGATCTTGCGATTGACGAAACCCATCAGAGGCCGCCGTCGATGCCGATGATCTGACCGGTGACCCAACTCGACGCCGGTGACACGAAGTACAGAACGGCCTGGCCGAGATCGTCGGGAGTGCCGAGTCGACGCATCGGCATGCGGAGCATCTTCTCGAGTTTCGGGAGGTCATCGTCCTCGAGGCGCATCGCTTTCATCATGATCTCGGTCGGAACCGCACCGGGCATGATGCAGTTCACGCGGATTCGCGGGCCGAGTTCCTTGGCGTACGTCGTCGTGAGCGAGTTCACCGCAGCCTTGGCCGCCGCGTAATGGCCGCTGCCCATCACCGTCGTGACCGCTGCCTTGGAGGAGATGTTCACGATGCGACCGCCATCGCGCATCAGACGAGCCGCAGTGTTGGTGCACACCCAGATGGCGGTGAGATTGAGACGCATCGTCGCGTCCCATTCGGCCGCATCGAGTTGAGTGAGCGGAGTCTGGATGGGTGAACCGCCGGCGTTGTTGATCCAGATGTCGAGATGTCCGAATTCGCTGATCGCGCGCTGGGCGAGTGCTTCGACGGCCGCGTTGTCGGTCACGTCGGTCGGAACCGCGATGGCCCGCCCGCCGCGAGCGCGTATGTCCGCCGCCACTCGCTCCACTTCGTCGGCGCGTCGTGCCGCACACACCACGGCCGCGCCCGCGTCGGCGAGCGTCTGGGCGATCCCTTCGCCGATGCCGCGACCGGCACCCGTCACCACGGCGACGTCGTCGGACAGATCGAAGAGCTTTTCGATGGACTCGTTCATGTTCCCCCCCTTGGTGGCCAGCCACCGTCGATTAAGTTACTTTGAGTAAGTAAGTCTGTGAAGGGGTGTTGTCGAGCCCGATGACCGGTGCCGGCGAATGGAGAAGACTGAGCGACATGGCAACCAGCGCGACTCGCCGTCCCGGCCGGCCGGCCGGAGGGCAACTGACGGTTGACCGCGAACGGGTGCTCGATGCCGCCGAACGGGTCATTGCCCGTGAGGGTGCCGGTGTGTCGATCGAGGCGATCGCGCTCGAGGCCGGGGTGACCAAACCCATCGTGTACGACCGGGTGGGAAGTCGTTCCGAGTTGGCCGATGCCCTCGCCGAACGACTCGCCGACCGAATGGTGGTGGCAGCCGGTGATGCGCTCACGTCCGAACCGATCTCGGAGCGAACCCTCGCCCGCTTCATCGAGGCCAACCTCGTGACGGTCCGCGAGCACCGAGAGCTATTCCTCTATGTCACCGGTGGTTCCACCGAGCAGACGGCGCTCGGCCGGCTGAAGGTCGCCGAGCGCTCGATCGATCCGATGACCCTGGCCATCCGGACCTGGAGGTCGTCGTTCGGGGCCGATCCGGTGGTGGCCGATACCTGGGCCGCGGCCGTGGTCGGGGCCCTGCAGATGGTGGCCATCTGGTGGACGGCCCAGTCGGAACGGACGGCCCGGGAGATCGCCGAGCAGGTGGCCGATCTCCTCTGGAACGGTCTGCCCGGTCGGACGGGGTGAAGGGGAACGGCGTTATTTACGAGGGGTAGATAACCCCTTGCGCAGGGTGTTACTGTCGTCACAGATCTTGGGGGAGGTCACATGGGGGCTCAGGACAACTACGAAGACCTGACCGAGTGCGCGCTCACACCCGAACTCGAGCACCAACTCGTGTACGGGCACGGCGAGTGCGTGTTCATGTGGGTCAACAGCAAGAACGAGCCGTTCGGTGTGGTGATGTCGTATCTGCCCAAGGACGGCAAGTTGTGGCTGACCGCCGCCGAAGCCCGCAAGCGGATCCCGGCTCTGCGTCGCAATCCGCGCGCGGCGATCTGCATCAACAGCACCGGAACCCGGATGGGTGGTGGCAAGACCGTCACCTACAAGGGCACGTGTGTGATCCACGACGACCGCGAGACCAAGGATTGGTTCTACCCCGAGTTCGCTCATCGTCTGCGGGCCGACAACGCGGCGGCCGCCGAAGCGTTCCGCACGTTCCTCGACTCACCGCATCGCGTGATCATCGAGTTCACCCCCGACTACTCGCTCAGTTTCGACGCCGCACTCATGTGGGCGCGTTCACCCGAAGTCATTCAGTAACAGCAAGGAGAAAACCATGTCGATGACCGAAGACGTCCCCGTCCACCTCCGGGGCAACGGAGCTCCCGTGTTCGAGGAGCGCACCATCACCGATCTCAAGGTGACCGGAACCATTCCGGTCGAACTTGACGGTCGCTACTTGCGCAACGGTGCCAATCCCACGACCGGAATGAGCGATCACCCGTTCTTCGGCGACGGGATGATTCATGGTGTCCGCCTGCGTGACGGCAAGGCCGAGTGGTATCGCAACCGCTACGTGCAGACGCCGTTCATCGCCAACCCGGCGCTCGACATCCTCGATCCGTCGGTCACGCTCGACATGACGTGCTCGAAGGCCAACACGCACGTGGTCGGTCACGGCGGTCAGATCCTCGCCCTCGAGGAAGGTCACTTCCCGTACGTTCTCGACGGCGATCTCAACACCGTCGGCGCGACCGACTACGCGGGTCGCCTGAAGGGTCCGTTCACCGCCCACCCGAAGATCTGCCCGACCACGGGCGAGATGCTGGCCTTCGGTTATGCGCCGCTGCCGCCGTATCTCACCTATCTGCGCGTGTCGGCCAAGGGTGAGCTTCTCCAGTCCGAGCCGATCACGGTGACCGGTCCGACGATGATGCACGACTTCAACATCACCGAGAACTACGTGGTGTTCATGGACCTGCCGGCCGTGTTCAATCTCGATCTCGCGCTCGAAGGCAAGATGCCCATCCACTGGAGTGACTCGTATCCGGCGCGGCTCGGCGTGATGCCGCGCAACGGCAACGACTCGCAGGTCAAGTGGTACGACATCAACCCCTGCTACGTGTTCCACCCGATGAACAGCTACGAAGACGGCGACAAGATCGTTCTCGACGTCGCGCGCTTCGAGCACATCTGGAAGGACAACGACATGGACTTCCCGTCGCCGATGTTGTGGCGTTGGGTCATCGACACCAAGACCGGACGCGTGAGCGAAGAGCAGATCGACGATCGTTCGGCCGAGTTCCCGCGCGTGAACGACGCCGTCATCGGCAAGAAGCACCGCTACGGATACGAGATGTCGATGGGCAATGCCGGCTTCGGCGAGATCGACGCCGGTGCCATCCTGAAGTACGACCGACAGAACAACACGCGCACCTCCATCGAACTCGGCCGCGGTCGGGTGTGTGGTGAAGCGGTGTTCGCCCCGTCGGCTTCGGCCAAGTCGGAAGACGATGGTTATCTCATGACCTACGTGTACGACGCCGCCGCCGACACCAGCCAGTTCGTGATCTTCGACGCGCTCACCATGGCCGCCGATCCGATCGCCACCGTCCAATTGCCCCGGGTGCCCTTTGGCTTCCACGGGAGTTGGGTACCGGCCTCTGTGGCCAACTGAAATCGCCGCTTCGGCGGCACACAACTGAGGGGGAAACATGAAGAGATCCATGACTGGGGGGTCACGGGGATCGCGGGCGCGAATCCTTGCGGCACTCATGGCCGGCAGCCTCATCGTCGCCGCGTGCGGTGGTGACGACGACGGCGCATCGGGTGGAGCCGACTCCACCAAGGGGACACCGGCGTCGGATGCCCCTGGTGACAGTGCAGCACCGACCGATAGCGGAGCGCCGGCCGACAGCGGGCTGGCGAGCGATGCCTTGCCGGCACCGACGGGTGAGGAGATCGTGATCGGTCTCGTCAACACCGAAGGTGGCGCGGGTGGCCTCGACTTCCCCGACATCCGTCGATTCCTGGAAGCCGGTGTCGGTTACTCGAACGAGCACGGTGGTCTGGGCAATCGTCCGATCAAGATCGAGTCGTGTGTGGTGAAGGGTGATCCGGAGACCTCGCAGGCCTGCGCTCAGGAGCTCGTCGGCAAGGGAGTCGAGCTCGTGGTGATCGGACTCGATCTCTTCATCGACTACAAGACCTACGAAGCAGCCGGTGTGCCGGTGATCGGCGTGTTGCCGATCATGCCGATGGACTACACCGCCAACGCGTTGTTCCTCACGGGCGGTAACGCCACGTCGCAGGCCGCCACCGCGGTGTTTGCCCAGGACGTCCTGAACGCGACCAAGGTCGCGATCATCCATGCCGACAACCCGGGTGCCAACTCGACGGCTGCCGGCCTCGAGGCGTCGCTCGACGTCGCCGGAATCGAATGGACGGCGGTCAAGGGTGGTAACGACGAAACCGATGCCGGCTTCCAGGGACTCATGCGTCAGGCGGCCGACTTCGGTCCCGACGTGATGGTCTCGCTTTACTCCGACGCTGGCTGCATCGGCACGATGCGCGCCCGCGCCTCACTCGGCATCGAGACGCCGGTGGTGACCACGAGCATCTGCGCCGACGCTGACGTGATCGCCGCGGTGGGCGATGACGCCACAGGTTGGTACTTCGCCGGATTGCCCCAGGACAGCGACACGCCTGAGCGCGCCTTGCTCGCCAAGTTGCTCGCCCCGGTGATGGAGATTCCTGAAGAGGAAGTCACCCCGACCGGACTCGGATTGGGTGGACTCGGCTACACGATGTGGATGTCGCTGTACGACTACGGCCAGAAGATGGTCGCGGCCGGCACCGAACTCACCGGAGCGTCGCTCTTCGACTTCCTGAAGTCGAGCACCGATCTCTTCTTGTTCGGTGGTCAGACACCCATCGCGTGCGGCTCGGAGCCCAAGTACCCGGCGGTCTGCTCGTTCGTCTTCCCGTTCGCCATGTACAAGGGTGACGGTGTGGTCGGACCGGTCGACGGTGTGGAACTCGTCGACAGTCGTCCGCTTCTGCCCTGATCGTGCAATCGCTGCCGAGTGACGGAGAAATGAGGGAATCGGCATGACCGACTATCTCTTCTTTCTGTTGCTCGGCAGCGGTGCCGGGGCGATCATCGCCGCGCTCGGCCTGGGCATGGTGATGACGTATCAAGGTTCGGGAGTCGTCAACTTCTCGGCCGGCGCCATGGCCATGTGGGGCACGTACGTGTACGCCGATCTCCGCAAGGGCGAGTACCCGTTCCCGATTCCCGGACTTCCCGACCGCTACCACTTCGGTGACGACGTGGGATACCGGTGGGCGTTACTCCTAGCTCTACTGACTGCGGCAGTTCTCGGACTCGTGGTCTATCTCTTGATCTTCCGTCCGCTTCGACAAGCACCGGCGTTGGCCAAGGTCGTCGCCAGCGTCGGTCTCATCATCTTGTTCATCACCCTCGTCGAGCGTCGGTTCGAGGACATCACCGGTGGCTTGCGCGTCGACGCGATCCTGCCGCGCGAGCCGGTCACGATCACCGGTGATCTCACCATCCCGCGCGACGGTCTCTGGTTGCTCCTGATCGTCACCATCACCGCCGGCGCGTTGTGGGCGTACAGCAAGTACCTCCGGATCGGTTTGGCCACACGAGCCGCGGCCGAGAACGAGAAGGGCGCGGTGATGCTCGGGTATTCACCCGATCTCCTGGCCGGACTCGGCTGGGTGATGTCGTCGGTCGTCACCACCTTCATCGCCATCCTCGCCGCGCCGCAGATTCAGCTGACGCCGACGATCTTCACCTTCACGTTCCTGATTCCGGCGCTCGGCGCGGCGCTGATCGGCAAGTTCCAGAACTTCTGGCCCACGCTCATCACTGGTGTGCTCATCGGTATGGGTCAGTCGCTCTGCACCAAGTTGCAGAACGAGATCAGTTGGTTCCCCGAGTACGGCGCGCGTGAGGGCATTCCATTCCTCGTGATCATCATCACGATGATCGTCCTGGGCGAACGACTTCCCGAACGTGGTTCGGTGTCGAACTGGAAGCTCCCGTCAGTCCCGCCGGCAAGGGTCACTCCGTTCTCGTTGCTCATTCCCACCGGTCTCGCCGTGCTCGGCCTCTTCGCCTTCGGCCCGCTTTGGCGCGCCGCGCTCATGACCACCGTGATCGCGTCGGTGTTCGCTTTGTCGCTCGTGGTGCTGACCGGCTTCGGTGGACAGACGTCTCTCGCGCAGATGGCCTTCGCCGGTGTCGCCGGATTCTCGTTGTCGAAGTTGGCCACCCAGTACGACATTCCGTTCCCGATCGCGCCTTTACTCGCGGCATTCGGCGCCATGATCTTCGGGCTGATCGTCGGCATTCCGGCGCTACGCGTGCGAGGGACGAATCTCGCGATCATCACCTTGGCCGGTGGCGTCACCATCGCCGAATTCGTCTTCAAGAACCCGGCCTTCATCGGTGACATCGCGAGCGGTGGCGCGAAGGTTCCTAACCCCAAGCTCGGACCATGGGACTTCGGACTCGTCTTCGGTAACAAAGTGTCGCGCCCGATCTTCGGCGTTTTCCTCGTGGTGATCCTGATCCTGCTCTGCATCGCGGTGGCCAACATTCGGCGATCGGGTTCGGGCCGCGTGATGTTGGCCGTGCGGGGCAACGAACGTGCGGCCTCGGCGATCGGCATCAACGTCGTGCGAGTCAAGATGACCATGTTCGGTTTCTCGTCGTTCATCGCCGGCGTCGGCGGCACCCTCGTGGCCTATCGATTCGGTTCGGTGTCCGATCTGTCGTACGGAGTCATGGCATCACTCACTGCGTTGTCGGTCGCGTATCTCGGTGGCATCACGAGTGTGAGTGGCGCCGTGACGGCCGGTATCACGGCCACCGCGGGTGTGGCGTTCTACGGCATGAACCAGATCATCGGCGGGATGGGCCGATGGGAGCCCTTCATCGGTGGCACGCTCCTGATCTTCACGGCCGTACAGAATCCGGAAGGTATCGCCGGAGCGATTCGGGCCGGTGCGGCCCAAGCCCGTACCAAGAAGGCGTTGGCGGCGAGTTCGTCGGCGCCGGCGACATCAGCGGCTTAGCGCCCGGAGCGGGCGCGCCACGTTTCGTCCGGCCAGAGTTCCCTGATCTCGGTGGTGATGAAGTCGCTCGTCCAGCGGACCATGTCGGCCCACGGGAATTCGGCACTCGCCATTTCGGTGAAGGCCATGCCGGCGAGGATGAGTTCGGCGTCCTCGATGTGGATCTCGAAGTCGCGGCCCGGCTGATCGCGATCGGTGGCCGAACCGGGATCGGATTCGGTCATACCCCACGATTCGTCGGGCCATAGTTCTTCGATGCGTGCGTCGAGGCGGATGATCTCGTCGAGTTTCCACGATCGTGGACCCCAGCCGGTGTCCTCTCCACCGAAGACGACCAGCTGATCGCTCATGATCCCGAGAATGATGCGCAGGGCCGATGCCGCATCACGGGCGAGGAGCATCGTGCGCGGTTCGGACATCGCCCGATCATGGCAGGGGCTCGGACGCACCGCCCACTCGTCCTTCGACAGAATGGGTCACCCGCCCCGCCGATCGTCAAGCGATCGTCCACGAGCCTCCTTCTTCACGAGAACCGGACACACATCCGGTCGAGGAGGCAGAGATGAGACGTGGATGTTGGGCCGGTGTCGCCGTGATGGTCGGCTCGTCACTGGTCGGCTGCAGCGGTGGCGAATCGGCGCGATCACCGATCGGTGAAATCGTGCGCGAAACGACGGTGCCGTTCGATTCGTCACCTGGCGCGACCGAAGTCGTGGCCGACACTCCCATTCGGGAAGGAATCGAGGGGGCCTTCGCAACTCTGATCGATCGACGCGTTGAGTGCGGACGATCACCGAAGGATTGCGATGTCGATCGCCTTGCCGTCCCCGGCACCGAAGTGCACCGGAAACTCGTCGATCTCATGAACGAACGAGTTGTGAACCATGTGGTGGCCTCGACGACCGGTTCGTTGCGCTATCGGATCGAGTCGGTGTCGATGGTCGGGGCCGAGGCGGCCGCGATCCGGGTGTGCTTCACCGACGACACCGTGCTCGTGCAACCCATGCCACCGGTTGCCGATGAATTGTTGCCGCCGATCGTCGTGGACGACTCGCTGTTCAGTGCGCGGACCGACTGGGATCTGCGTTGGCACGATGGCGAATGGCGATGGGCCGATGAACATCCCATCAACTGGGCGGTCGGGGAGGACCTGTGCGCCGCCTGATCGCTTTGCTTGCTTGCGTCGTCGTGAGTACGACGTCGTTGGTTGGAGTCGCCCAGGCCGCCGACGGTGGTACGGGGAGTGGCGGCTCCAGTGGTGGGACGATCTGGGCCGGAGTTCAGACCAGCACTCCACCGTCTTCCTTGAACGGTGGTGGAAGTGTTTGCCGTTGGGCGGCCGAGACCGCGTACGACTCGAGTACCGGCACCGGTTCGCGTACCCCGATCACCATGCGTCTGAACGGCCTGCGGTATCGACTGTTCAATCGGACCTGCAACGGTCGGCGCCGGCTGGTGTGGATCCCGCAACTGTCACCCCGACAACTCGCGACGCAATCGTCACTTCTCGTCTACGGCAAGCTGCCCCGTCCCGGATTTCGGTTCGCGCCGTCGGCCGACGAGATGGTCGTGAAGGTCGGCACGTGGATCTGGACCGATCCCTCGGCATGGAAGCCGGTCACCGCCACCGCCTGGATCCCGACACCGACCGGAATCATCTGGACCCGAACGACGGCCACACCGATCACGATGCGCTTCGACACCGACGACGCGATATACGCGGGTGGTGGACGCGGAAGTACGACATGTCTCGGGCCGGGTCTTGCGTGGACGCCACTCGCCGGTGACACGGTGAGTGGTCCGTGTTCGTACACCTATCGACACGCATCGAGTTCGCGTCCGGGTGGCCGATTTCCGGCCACGGTGTCGGTCACGTGGGCGATCACGTGGACCTCGAACGTGGGTGCGGGCGGGATCCTGCCGCCCTACACGAACTCGGCGAACCTCACCGTCAGAGTGCGGGAGCTTCAGGCACTGGTGGGGTGACGTTCGGAACCCGTTGCGACCACACGACACCGACGATCACCAGTGCGGCACCCAGGATCTGGACCGCCACGAGAGTTTCGTCGAGGATCGTGACCGCCCAGATGAGCGTGAGAACGGGTTCGATGGCGGCGACGAGCGCAGCCGGGGCCGGCCCGAGATGTTTGACGCCGAGGAAGAACGTCGTTCCCGAAACGACCGTGCTGATCACGCCGAGTGCGATCATCGAGCCGACGTACTTCGCGCCACTCGGCGCGCTGAGGTCACCGTTCAGGACGCTGAGCAGTGCTCCGACCACGAAGGCACCGCTGAATCCCCACGCGGCGGCCACGAAACCGTCGCCGGCGGGTTTGGTGTCGTCGGTGTGGGCCATGAGTCGCTCACTGAACAGGATGTAACACGCGTAGATGAAGGCGTTGCCGAGGGTCATGAGCATGCCGATCAGCGCGGCGTCGTCGGTGCCCTTCACGACCTCGGGCACCGTGAACGCGATGCCGAGGAGGGTGACCGCGGCCGCCCACCAAATGTGTTTCGACGAAGGTTTGCCGAGCATCCATGCGCCGAGGGCGACCATGGCCGGATACGTGTAACAGATCACGATGTAGAGGGCACCGGGCATGCGGTCGAGGGCGGCGAAGGCCAGATACGCCATGAAACCAAAGGTGACACCGGCGAGGACACGCGGCTTCCACTCGACTTCGAGCGGTCGCGGACCGAAGCCGCTCATCCGACGCACGGCGACCACCGCCCACGACACCGGCATGGCGATGGCGAAACGCCAGAAGAGAACGTCGGTCGTCCCCAATTGTTCGAGAACGTTCTTACCGAACACCGTGAAGAGCGAGTAGGCGAGCGCACTGATCAGCATCCAGATGATCCCGCGCTGTTTGGCCGACACAGTGGGAAGACGCTAGGCGATCAGCTCCGCGGAGACCCGTTTCAATGCGTCGAGCATGAGTTCTTCCTCGAGTCCGTCGGCGGTGAGGACGGCCGCGTGAAGGAAACCCTGTTGCCGATGGCAACCGAGGTCGCTGAGCAGTTCTTCGTGGTCCGTGGTCTCCACACCGGTCGCCGAGAGTACGAGGCCGAGGTCGTGCGCGAGTCCGGTGACCGCGCGGACCATGGCGGTCGCGGTGGGTGTCGTGAGTCGACGCGCATCGATTCGGAGTTCATCGAGGGGTAGTTGGGGGACCGAACCTAACGCGGTCGGTGAGCCGGCCACGTCCTCGAGGCAGACCCGTGCCCCGGCCTCGCGCAGGTTTCGCAGAACGCGATCGGCGCCCTCGGGATCATCGAGGCGACTCGATTCGTGGAGATCGATGGTGAGCCGGCGTGGATCGATCCCGCGCAGAGCCGAGGCGATCTGTCCGTCGCGCCAGGCGCGCGGCGTACAGCGTTGCGGAATGTTGACCCGGAATCGGAAGTCGATCGGAAGACCGATGGCCGTCAAACGACGCACGATCGGAATGGACTGAGTCACGACCGACGACGTGATCTTCTCGAGTGTGCTCGGGTCGTCGACGAGAGCGAGGATCGTGGCCGCCGAGCGGGGTGCACCGTCGGGGCCGATCCAGCGCGCGAGGATCTCGGCACCGACGAGCCGACCGTTCTCGATGTCGTACTCGGGTTGGAAGAAAGGCACGATGTCGCCGGCGTCGATGGCCCGTCGGAGTTCTCGTTCATCGGCGGTTCGACGATCGGATTCGTGGCGCATCTCGTTGGTGAACTCGTCGATGCGCCCGCGACCGTTGTTCTTGGCGCGGTGCAACGCCATGTTGGCGTATTCCAGGATCTCGACGGCCGGTGTGTCGATCCACGGTCCACTCGCGATACCGGTGCTACTGCCGATGCGTAGGAGTCGGCCGTCGATCTCGACCGGTTCGACGATCGACGCCGCGATTCCTTCGGCGATTCGATGAGGACCCATCGAAGAATCGCCACTCGTACACACCACCACGAATTCGTCGCCACCGAGACGGGCCGCCACACAGTCCGCCGGGATCACGTCGGCGATGCGGTGGCCGACGATCCGCAACACTTCGTCACCGGCGGCGTGGCCGAGTGAATCGTTGATCGACTTGAAGCGATCGAGATCGAGATACAAGACGCTGAAGTCGTTCTCGCAGGTCATGCGCTCGGACAAGTCGTCGAGAAGGCCGGCCCGATTCCAGAGTCCGGTCAGTGAGTCGTGGGTCGCACGATGGTCGAGATGACGTTGGCGCGCGACGATCGTTCGAGCACCCGTGAGCGCGCCAAAACACGCGATTCCGATGACGAGACCGATCAACACGCTGGGGTTATCGGCCGCCCCGGGGTCCGACTTGAGGAATCGTCAGTGGCGACCCAGGCGGGGGATGAGAAGCGGGGTGCGGGCCGTGTATTCGGCCCAACCCGGACGCCGCTCGGCACTGCGCTTCTCGGCCATCGGGATGGAGGCGGTCAAGAACATGACCGTCATGGCCAGGGCCCCGATTCCCATCCACCACGAGCCGGGGTCGGCGGCCAGGGCGAACAGGAACAGCCCCCACCACCAGAGCATTTCGCCCAGGTAGTTGGGGTGCCGCGATCGCGACCACAGGCCGATGTCGAGGACGTCGCCGGATTGCTTGGTCCGGTTGAAGCGGCGCAGGTCGACGTCGGCGAAATGCTCGAGTCCGGTTCCGAGGAGAGTCACCGCAGCCGCGATCACATCGAGGGCGCCGAACGATCGACCGGTCGCCGTCGCCGCGGCGACGATGGGCAACGAACCGAGGGTCACGACGACGAGCGGGAAGAGGTGCACCGAAGTGAGACTCACCAACCAGCGGGGCATCGGGGCGTCCTGGTAGAGCTTCTGGTAGCGCCAGTCCTCGTGGTGCAACCCGGGCCAGCCGATCGACCAATTGGCGGTGAGTCGGACACCCCACGCCAGGGCGCACGCCACGACCAACCAACGCCGGGTTCCATCACTCGTGTCGTTGGCGATCGCGAACCAGATCGCGATGGCCGGGGGCATCACGCTCCACCACGCATCGAAGGTGGATCCGTTGCCCACGATCTGGGAAGCGATGTACAGGAAGGCGACCGACGCGCCGTACCCACCGATGAGGGCGAGGATCGGGGAATCGGTGCCGATCAGGCTGGCGATCAGGATGCCGAGTGGCACGGCGATCGCGTAGAGCAACACGATCAGCGCGAACGACTGGGCACGAGTACGTGGGGCCGAGGTCATGACGTCATTGTTGCCGTTCGACGCTGATGTTGCGCACATGGACGACGTCGTCCGACCGGTGGTGTCGGAGGGCGTACGATCGGCCCATGAAGCGGCGACTCGTCTCGGTCCCGGCGTTGTACGTCGGTGGCCTGCTGCTCGTGGTCCTGATCCCCTTGTGGCTTCCTATTTCCGTGCTGGTCGATCTGGCCCGTCGTCGCTTCCGAATGCCGATCGCCCGTCTGCTCGGGTTCGCGGTTCTGTGGGCGATCACCGAGATCATCGGTGTGTCGGCGGCGGCGATCTTCTGGATCACCGGTCAGTCGCGTCGCTTGTCGGTGCACTTCGCACTCCAGCGCTGGTGGGCGACGCGCCTCATGTGGGCGCTCCGCGTCACGTGCGGTGTGCGGGTACAGGTGGAGAACGTCGAAGCGCTCCGGCCCGGACCGACGGTTTTGTTCGCGCGTCACGCGAGCCTGGCCGATTCGTTGGTATCGGCCTACGCGGTTACATCGGGAGCGCGCCTGCGTCCGCGTTACGTATTGAAGCGCGAACTCCTGAGCGAACCGTGTCTCGACGTGGTGGGCAATCGCCTACCGAACCACTTCCTCGATCGTGGGGCCAACGACTCGGCTCCCGAACTGGCCGCGCTCTCGACGCTGACCGATGGCATGGGAGCCGACGACATCGGAGTGATCTTTCCCGAGGGAACGCGCGCGAACCCGGAGAAGCGCGATCGAGCACTCGAGAAGATCGGCGTCGCCGATCCGGCCCGGGCCGAGCGTCTACGCGCCCTACGCCACCTTCTCCCACCGCGACCGGCCGGAGCGTTGGCGATGTTGCGTGGATGTCCGACGGCCGACGTGATCCTGGCCTGGCACGTGGGTTTCGAGGGACTCGACACCTTCGGGGGGATCCTGCGAGCCGTGGGTCGACCGCTGCGTCCGGTCCGCTTCGTCGTGCGCCGCGTGCCGCGTCGTGACGTGCCCGATGTCGAAAGCTCGGACTCGACACCGTTCGTCGAATGGCTCGACGATCAATGGTTGCAAATGGACCGCGAAGTCGACGCGGCGCTCTCGGAAAGGAACTGACATGGGTGACGTCATGCTCGCTTCGGCGGTGGCGATTCTGATCCTGATGGTCTCGACGTGGATCGTGAGCGTGATCATCAAGAACGCTTCGATCGTCGACATCGTGTGGGGTCTCGGATTCGTGGTGGTTGCTTGGGTGGGGCGCGTGGTCGGTGACGGCAACGACGCACGCCAATGGCTCCTCACACTTCTCACGACCTTGTGGGGTCTGCGTCTGGCCGGCTACCTCGCGTGGCGCAACACGGGCCACGGCGAAGACTTCCGATATCGCAGCATGCGCAAGCGTTGGGGATCGCGCTTCCCGCTTGTGAGCCTCCTCACGGTGTTCGGTCTGCAGGGAACACTCATGTGGATCGTCTCCCTCGGTGTCCAACTCGGTCAGGCCGACGCGACCCCCGATCTCGGCATATTGGCCCTCATCGGAGTCGTCGTGTACGCGGTCGGACTCTTCTTCGAAGTCGTGGGCGACGCGCAACTCACCAAGTTCAAGGCCGACCCGGCTTCGGCCGGGCGGGTCATGGATCGTGGTTTGTGGCGTTACACGCGCCATCCCAATTACTTCGGTGACGCGTGCGTGTGGTGGGGTCTGGCGTTGATCGCCGCCGAGACCGGTGGTGGTGCGTGGGGGCTCATCGGTGCCGCGGTGATGTCGTTCTTCCTGCGGCGCGTGTCGGGTGTGACGATGCTCGAACGTTCACTCAAGAAGCGCCGCGAGGGTTACGCCGAGTACATCGCTCGCACGAGCCCGTTCATTCCGCGTCCACCCAAGCGAAGCTGAGGTCGACGGGCTCGCTCATCTAGGGTGGTTCGATGCCCGATGACGAACTTGCGCCGGAACGGCGCTCGTTCACCTTCCGAGCCGCCGCCCTTTTCTCGTCGTTCGGGGTGGTGGCGGTGGGCATCGCCCTCATGGTGTCGTCCCATCTCGGTGTGTCACCGGCCGACATTCTGAGCACCGGTGGGGCCGAGCGCCTCGGCATCGGCGTGGGCACGATGGGCTGGATCTCCGGCGCGATCTTCACGCTCATCGCCTGGTCGTTGAAGCGACCTCCGCAGTGGGGAACCTTGCTGGGCGCGGTGTTCGTGGGCCTGTTCGTGAACATCGCGATCGATCTGACGCCCGAGCCCGAGGCACTGATCGCTCGAATTCCGATGCTTCTCGTCGGCTTGGCCCTCATCTACACCGCGGTGTCGATCGGTGTCGCCACGACGCTCGGTACCGGGCCGATGGAACTCCTGATGCTCGGACTGTCCGACAAAGGGATGAGCGTGCAGGTGGCGCGCTGGGGTCTGGAGGCCGTCATCTTCGTGATCGGCGTGGTGTTGGGTGGTGAGCTCGGTGTCGGAACGGTCCTGTTCGTGCTGCTCACCGGGCCGGTGCTGGCGCGGACGATCCCGCCTTGCACGGCCTACATGGGAACGTCCGTGATGATGACGCCCAAGGGTCTCGACGCGTGACGGTCAGCCGCGCGGCAAACGGCTCGACAACACACCGGTGCGTTCGAGCTCGTCGATTTCGGCATCGCTGAGTCCGGCCATCTCGCGCAGAACGACGCGGTTGTCCTCACCGCGGTAGCGCGGCTCACCGTGTACGCCCACTTCGGCGTCTTGGAAATGCCACGGTGAATTCGGAACACGGATGAAGCCACCGATGCGATCGGGGATGTGAGTGATCGCGCCGCGTGCGTCGGCCCACTCGGTGGCGGCGAGTTCGCGCACACTCCGCACCACACCCATGGCCAGACCATGTTGTGCGCATCGCTCCTCGAAGGTCGCCGCGTCGGGAACCGACCGTGCCCATTCGATCATCTCCGCGCGCAGCACGTCGAAGTGTTCGAGTCGGGACGCCACCGAGTGGAAGCGCGGATCGTCGGCGAGGTGTGGACGGTCCATGACGGCGAGCATGATCTCGAACGTTCCGCGCTCGGCCGGGTGTCCGCTGATCACCACCGTGGTGCCGTCGGCGACCTGCAGGATCGGGTAATCACCGGGCTGGAACGAACGAATCCAGTTCGGATCGACGGGGCCGTCGAAGAGTTGATCGTGTGCGTGTTCGTTGACGTAGAGCATCGTCTCGGCCATCGAGACATCGATGCGATCGCCGCGTCCGGTCTTCTCGCGTCGATACAGCGCGGCGAGGATCGCTGATGTGGTTTCGAGGGCGGTGTAGGTGTCGGCGTGCGACCACGGGTCGTTCACGTAGTTGCCACTCGATTCGCCCTGCATCCGGGTGAGTCCGCTCTCGGCACCGATCACCGTGGCGTAGGCACGCCGGTGAACCCACGGCCCATCGGCGCCGTAGCCACTGATCGACGCGTACACGAGTCGTGGATTGCGGGCAGCGAGATCGTCGTATCCCAGGCCCAATCGGTCCATCACCCCGGCGCGGTAGTTCTCGACGAGAACATCGGCGCGATCGGCCAGCAGTCGGAACACTCGGGCCCCCTCGCTACTCGCGAGATCGATGCTCATGCATTTCTTGCCGGCGTTCTGCTGCATGAAATAGGTGGCGAGCGATCCGACCCGCGGACTCGAGAATCGGGTGAGGTCGCCGTCGGGTGGCTCGATCTTGATGACTTCGGCCCCGAAGTCCACGAGCATCCGCCCGCAATGCGGACCGGCGAGCACACGCGTCAGATCGAGGACCCGGATCCCGGCGAGGGGTGCCTTCGATTCGTCGGGCGAAGCGGTGACCACGTCTCCATGATGGTCGGCGGCGGCGGTCCGCTCGTCATCGCACGAGTGGGCAGCGGTATACGGTCGCACCATGGCGAGCCATGCACCGGGTACCGATCCCGAACTCCCCGACTACGACGAACTTCCTCTTCGCGGCGGACGACGAGCGAGTTGGGACGTCTGGCCCGAACCCGACGGCCGGTTCTTCGGCAGTCTGAATCTGCTCACACCCGAACGCATCGTTGCGGCCGCCGGTCTGATTCGTGAAGGTCGCGTCTTCCCGATGAATTGGAGCATGGGTCTGCCCGATCCTCCGTTGTTCGGTCGCCAACCATTCGCCCACGAAGTGACCGGTGGTGGCACCAGCACGAGCCATGACGACGTGTTGCACGGTTGGAACACGCAGTCGAGTAGTCAATGGGACGGCTTTCGGCACATCCGCAATCACGCTGCGTTGCAGAACGAGGACGGCAGTGGACATTTCGGCGGAGTGGACGACGAAGAACACGGCATCGACCATTGGGCCCAGCGCGGAATCGCCGGTCGGGCGGTGCTCGCCGATCTGGGTCGTTGGCGCGAGTCGATCGGTCGACCGATTCGCTGCGACGACGCCGATGCGATCGAACCGGCCGAGATCGACGAGTGCCTACGCGCTCAGGGTACGCGTCGTCAGCCGGGTGACGTCTTGCTTCTTCGCTTCGGATGGATCGCGTGGTACGAGAAGCAGAGTCGCGCGGTCCGCGAGCGCATCGCCGGCGTCGACTCGTTGCGGACGCCCGGTCTGCGTTCAGGTGAGGAACTGGCCCGGGTGCTGTGGAACCTCCGAGTGGCCGCGGTCGGCTGCGACAACCCGGCGGTGGAGGTGTGGCCACCCGGCGCGACGACCACTCCCGAACACGAGGCCGAGGTGCGCGGCGACCGGACTCGTCTGCACGAGATCTTCACCCACACGCTGTTGCTTCCGATGCTCGGCATCCCTCTCGGTGAGATGTGGTACCTCGACGCGCTCGCCGAGCATTGTGCGGCCGTCGGTCGTTACGAGTGCTTCTTCGTCTCGGCTCCGCTGAACCTTCCCCACGGTGTGGCGAGTCCGCCCAACGCACTCGCCATCGTGTGAGGTGAGCCGCCTGTGACAGGATCGGGTCATGGCTCGATCCGACTCACCGCTCGCTGACAACGTCGCTCTCGTGACCGGAGGTGGTTCGGGTATCGGCCTCGGCTGTGCGCGCGAACTCGTCCTCGACGGCGCGACCGTGGTGCTCGCTGCTCGCAACACCGATCGACTCGAGTCGGCGGCGGCCGAACTGCGATCGGTGGCCCGCGGCGGAGCGCAGGTTCACACGGTGTCGTGCGACGTGACCGACGAAGACAGTGTGGCGGCCGCCTGCGCCGCGACCGCGGCCCATGGTCGATTCACGATGGTGGTCGCCAACGCCGGCTTCGGCACCGGTGGGCCGATCCATCTGACTCCGCTCGCCGACTGGAACGGCGTGATCGGCACCAATCTCACCGGTGCCTTCCTCACGATCAAGCACTCGGTGTCGCATCTCGCCGCCAATGGTGGCGGGTCGATCGTGGCGATCTCGTCGATCGCCGGCACCGCGACGCACCGCTTCATGACTCCGTACGACGTGTCGAAGGCCGGTCTCGAAATGCTCGTGCGGCAAACGGCCGATGAACTCGGTTGTCGCAACATCCGCGCCAACGCCGTGCGGCCCGGCTTGGTCCCCACTGACGCGACGGCGGCCATGCTCGCCACCGAGGCGATCGTGTCGGATTATCTCGAACAGATGCCGCTCGGTCGCGTGGGTACGACCGAAGACGTCGGTCGTCTCGTACGTTTCCTGCTCGGTCCCGAGAGTTCGTGGATCACCGGAACGTGCATCAGCATCGACGGCGGTCATCATCTTCGCCGCGGTCCGAATATCGAACCCTTCATGGAGATGGCGCTCGGTGACCTCCGGTATCCGAGCGGTCCGCCTCAGTGAACGGCTAGGTGGTTGAGGGCCGCCGCGCTGTAGAGCGCGATGCCGGTCGACATGGCGGCTTCGTCGTAGAACACGCGGTTGGAGTGGTTCGGTGCGGCCGTGGCGGGATTGCGATCGTGCGGCGTGGCTCCGAGGAAAACGAGCGCACCGGGAATGCGCTCGAGCACGACACCGAAATCCTCGGCTCCCATGACCGGTGTGGGGAGTTCGATGAACCGATCGGCACCGGCGACCTTGCGGACCAGATCGGCGGCCACGTTGGCGTAGTCCTTGTCGTTGACCGTGACGTCGTAGCCGATCTTGAGATCGACTTCGACGTCGAGACCGTGCGCGGCGGCGATGCCTTCGGCCACGCGTCGGATGCCGTCGTGAACCGACTTGCGGGTGGCCTCACTGATCGCGCGGATCGTGCCACCGATCTCGGCAACTTCAGGGATGACGTTGTAGGCCGTCCCGGCGTTCAGACGCGTGACGGTGACGACGGAGGGATTGAACACACTGATCCGACGCGTGATCAAGGTTTGCAGGGCCTGCACGATTTCACACGCGGCCGGAACCGGATCGAGAGTTCGGTAGGGCTCACTGCCGTGACCACCCTTGCCCACCACGCGGATGTCGAACGAGTCACTCGATGCCATGAGTGGTCCGGGTCGGGAACTCATGAACCCGGTGGGAAGTGACGACGTCGTGTGAATGGCGAAGGCTCCGGTGATCGGCGATGGCGCTCCGGAACCGAGCGCACCGACTTCGAGGAGACCTTCGTCGATCATGTGCTGCGCGCCGTGATGGCCTTCTTCGCCCGGTTGGAACATGAAGAGGACCCGGCCGTGCAACTTGTCGCGATGTCCGCTCAGGAGTCGGGCCGCACCAACGAGCATGGCCACGTGAGTGTCGTGGCCACACGCGTGCATCGCGCCATCGACACGCGAACCGAAATCGAGGCCGGTGTCCTCGGGCATGGGGAGTGCGTCCATGTCGCCGCGCAACAACATGGTGGGTCCGTCGTGCTCGCCTTCGAGGGTCGCGGCGATACCCGATGTCGTTTCGTGGAGGGTGATGCCGAGCGGGAGTCCGTCGAGCGCCTCGAGTACCTGCTCACGGGTACGCGGGAGATGATTGCCGATCTCGGGCCACTCGTGCAGCGAACGTCGCAGGGAGATCGCTCCGCTCTGGAAGTCGAGTGCTTCCTCGGCGAGTGTGGAGAGGATCGTGGATTCGGACATGAGCCAACCTTAGAAGGTACGGATGCGATGATCGGACGGAAGGAGGACGGGGTGGACACGGATGCTGCCGATGAGATGGTCGATCAGGTCGACGAGAACGATCGCGTGATCGGCCGCGTCAGCCGGGCCGACATGCGGGCGCGACGGCTGCGACACCGGGCCGTCTTCGTGGCGGTCACCGATGGTTCCGGACGCCTGCTCGTCCATCGCCGATCGTCGGCCAAGGACATCTGGCCGGGATGGTGCGACATCGCCGTCGGCGGAGTCGTGACCGCCGGTGAGGACTACGTCGTGGCCGCGCATCGTGAATTGGCCGAGGAGATCGGGATCGAACGAGTGGAGTTGCTCGAACTCGACGGCGGACGAGCGCTCAGCTTCGACGACGACTCGGTTTCGCTCGTGGGTCGCTGTTTCCAGGTGATCCACACCGGACCTTTCGTGTTCGCCGATGGTGAGGTGGCCGACGCATGGTGGGTCGATCGGGATGAACTCGAGCAGGCCCGGCGCGTCGAACGATTTCTGCCCGACAGCCTCGCCCTCGTGCTCCCGCGAATTCGCTGGTGAAATGGTGGTCGCGACGCTCCGGTGACGTGAGTGGTGGTGCTCGGGTACTGATGGCCCGATCTCCCGACCTACGCTGACGACGTGCTGAGGGTCGAATTCACCATCGAACCATTCGTGGAGGGGCAACCCGGACGTCACGTCCTGGCCGCCGTCGACGCCGTGCAGGGTCTGGGGGCCACGGTGGAGTTCGGTCCGTTCGGATCGGAATTCGTCGCCGACGACTCCATCGTCGCCGCCGGAGTGTCGGCGCTCATCGCGGCCGCGTACGCGAACGGAGCCACGCACGTGAACCTTCACGTGGAGCGAGTCGACTGATGGAAATCTCCGGTCATCCGGCGATCGAGATGATCCGGCCGCTGCTCGACGCAGTGGGTTGTTCGCTCGTGTCGAGTTCGGATGCCGAAGCTTCCGACATTCCGCTCGTGCTCGCCGGCGAAGTGCTCGGTGCCGTGCGTCTGCCGGCTCTCCACGGCGCCCTCGACCGACTCATCGACGCCGTCGAACGCGAGGTCGGCTGTTCGGTCGACGACATGAACCGTGAACAGAAGCAAACTGCGATTCGTCTGCTCGACGAGCGTGGGGCGTTCATCCTCCGTCGGGCCGTCGAGGACGTCGCCGACGCGATGGGTGTTTCGCGGATCACCGTCTACAACTATCTGAACGCGATTCACCGCTGATCCGATGAGGGAGTTCGACGTCGTCGCCTTCGATGCCGACGACACCTTGTGGCACAGCGAGGACGGATTCCGTGCCGCCGAGGAAAGGTTCGTCCGACTTCTCTCTCCGTTCGCCCCCGACGGAATCGACGTCGCCGAGGCGCTCACCGCCATGGAGAGAGCGAATCTCGCGGTCTACGGGTACGGCGTGAAGGCCTTCGGATTGTCGATGATCGAAGCGGCCATCGCCATCGGACAGGAGCGGGTTCCGAGTTCGGTCTTCGCCGAGATCGTCGACGTCACTCGTGATCTCTTGTTGGCCCCGGTGCGTCTTCTGTCCGATGTCGCCCAAGTTCTCGAGCGGGTGAGCGGCCGCTACAAGTTGGTTCTGATCACCAAAGGCGACCTGATTCACCAGACCCGCAAAGTACGCACGAGCGGCCTCGATCATCATTTCCACCACGTCGAGATCGTGCTGGAGAAGGATCGTGAGACCTACCGGCGAGTCCTCGACCAACTCGAGATCGCCCCCGATCGCTTCCTCATGATCGGGAACTCGATTCGCAGCGACATCCAGCCGGTTCTCGACGAAGGAGGACACGCGGTTCATGTGCCGTATCCGTACCTCTGGGAGCTGGAGAAAGTCGACGTTCTTCCCATCGGGCCGCGATTCGCCGAACTCGGTTCGTTGAAAGAGCTTCCCGCGTGGCTGGGAATCACGGCACACTGAGGGGGATGGATTTCATGTCTCCGCTGACTCTCACTCCGAGCCCGCTCGACGAAACGACGGCCGGTGACGTGATCTCCAAGCCACTCCTCGTGGCCATCGTCGTGGTGGGTGCGGTGGTGGCCAGTCGGGTGACCCACTTCCTAGTCCGGCGCATCGTGCACCGATTGTCACGCCGGAGCATCGCCCAGCCGAGTCGTTGGTGGCGGACCCGCGCCCGCTATCAAGAACTCGAATCGGGCCAGGTGGGGGAGAACCGTCGTCAGCAGCGAGCCGACGCGGCGGCGCGCATGATCCACCACCTCTTCGCGGTGATCCTCTGGATCGGAGTCCTCATCGCGGTCTTCCACATCCTCGATCTCGACGCCGCGTTCTTCTTGTCGAGTGCCGGATTCATCGGTGCCGGTCTCGCCATCGGTGGACAACACAAGGTGAACGATTACCTCACCGGACTCTCGGTCCTGCTGGAGGATCGCTACGGCATCGGCGACGAGATCGAAGCGAGCGCCGGTCCGCAGGGAGCCGTCCGCGGAATCGTGGAGCACATCGGCTTGGTCTCGACCCGTATTCGCGACGGAATCAGCACCGTGCATCTTCCGCACAGCGCGTTGGCCACGGTCCGCAACCACAGTCAGGAGCCGGTCGAGACGCGTCTGGCCATCCAGTTCCCGATCGACGCCGAACGCAGCGAGGTCGCTTCGCGAGCCGCCGAGACGATTCGCGAACTGGCCGGAACACCCCGACTCACCGACATGGTTCTGGTGGACGACATCGCGGCGGCCACGCCCGGTGAAGGTGTGGATCAACTCGAAGTGAAGGTCGTGACGGCCCGGCCGTTGTCGGCGGCCGAACGCGAAACCCTCGTGCGTCGCACCGAGGAACGGCTCAGTTCACAGGAAACTTGAAACACGCCACCCGACTAGGGTGCGGTCGGGGGTCATGAACATGTTCGAGCCGACTTTCGAATCGCTGCGCACGCGCCAACTACCGACTTGGTTCGAGGACGCCAAGATCGGACTCTTCGCGCACTGGACCGTCGGATCGGTTCCGTCGTTCGCGCCCATGGGTCGCGATCCGTTCACCTTGGCCCGCGAAGAAGGCGAGGAGGTGGCGTTCAGTCACACTCCCTACGCCGAGTGGTACTGGAATTCGATCTCCATTCCGGGTTCGCCGGCCGCCGAATATCACGAGAAGGTTCTCGGTAATCCCGACTATCAAACCTTCGTCGACAAGTTCCTGACCACGGCGCGCGACTGGGATCCGAACCACTGGCGCGATGTGTTCGCCCGTTCGGGGGCGCAGTACTGCGTCTTCGTGACCAAGCATCACGACGGCGTTCTGATGTGGCCGTCGGACACGCCCAATCCGGTGCACGGGAACGTCTGGCAATCCGAGCGCGATCTCGTCGGCGAGTGCGCTCAGATCACCCGCGAACTCGGCATGCGTTTCGGCGTGTACTACTCGGGTGGTATCGACTGGACTTTCCAGGGACTCGGAATCAAGAGTTGGGCCACGCTCTTCGCGGCGATTCCGCAGGACGACGCCTATCTCGAGTACGCCGACTCGCACTGGCGCGAATTGATCGAGCGTTACCAACCCGATGTCCTCTGGAACGACATCGGTTATCCGAAGTTCAGCGATGGCGCCATGCCCCTGATCGCCGACTTCTACAACCAGAACCCAGATGGCATCGTGAACGATCGCTTCGACATGCTCGGTGTGATCCAAGGTCGGAGTCACACGGACTTCACGACCCCCGAGTACACGACCCGCCCCATGGACGCCCACAAGAAGTTCGAGGTGTGTCGGGGTATCGGTACGAGTTTCGGTTACATGCAGTTCGAGGACGACACCTCGTACATGCCGATCCCCGAACTGATCACGATGTTCGCCAACATCGTCGCCGACGGCGGCAATCTTCTCCTCAACTTCGGTGCCATGCCCGGTGGATACATCCCGTGGGCCCAGCAGTTGCGGATTTTCGCCCTGGGATCGTGGTTGGCCGACAACGGTGCGGCGATCTACGGCAGTCGGCCCTTCGAGCAGTCGGCGTTGTCGACCGACGAAGGACACGTGGTCCGGCTCACCAAGGGACGTGACGGCGCGGTGTACGCCATGGTGTGTGGTCGTCCGTCGTCGTCACGCATCGTGATCGACGGACTCCCCGAGGGCGAGGTGCATCTCGTGAAGCAGAACGTTCGCGTTTCCCGACGCGGCAACGTTCTCGACCTTCCGATCCGACCCGACGACACGCCGGTCTGGACGTTGCGGATCGGTCGCTGATCAACTCCGTCCGACGGTGGCGTCGAGCCAGTCGCCGGGCTTCAACTCGATCAATTGCCGTGAGCGCGTGAGCGATTCGCGGAGCGGTCGCGGACCGTTGCCCACGAAGTAGATCGCCTTCTGCCACCACTTCATGTCACGGCGTGGGTCGGTCGCCGTCGGCACGATGGCCCGAGCCCGACACGTGGCCGCTGCCCGCGCCGAGGTGCGAAGACCGGCGGTCACCGGCAACACGACGGCCGTGACCGAGGAGGTGGGCAGAACCGCCACATCGACCGATCCGATTCGTTGCGCGGCCTTGGTGGTGGGTTGATGAGCTTCGATCCAGATCCGACCGGCGACCGAACCCGACTCGTCGATTGCTTCGATCAGATATCCGTGGGCGATGAGTCCGAGCGGAAGGCCCGGTTTGGTCGGGGTGACTCGAATACTCCCGCCTTCCGGACAGTCGAAGGAAAATGCGTTTCCGACCCGCGCCACGTTGGTGTCGGAGCAACCGTTGGCGCGGGCGATCTTGACCGCCGGAGCCGGACCGTACACGGGAACATCGGCAAGGAGGCGAAGAGTGTCGGGTCGAGTGTGATCGTTGACCGCGGTGCAGAGCAGTACGCCCACGATGCGACCGGCTTCGCGGCGAAGGTCGTCGAGTGTCGTGAAGCCGTCGGGATGACGACGATCGAATACTCCACCGATCGGCTCGGCGGTGAGCCACGGATCGACGAGAACCGATCCACCCCGCCAGGCGATCTGCCAACTCTGGTAATCGTCGAGTCGTCGGAGCAGCATCAGTCGTTCTCGACGATCGTGACGATGGACGTGGCGTCGATGGCGAGCGACGATGACGCGACGCGGATCTCGTAGAGACCCGGCTCGACCCGCCAGTGTCCGGGTGCGCGTTCGTTCATCTCGGCGCGCTCACCGGTGACCTGCGGTTGCAGGTACGAGCGGTAGGTGTCGCCCGGATCCCAGTAGGCGAAGGCACGCGGACCGAGTTCGACCTCGACCTCGGTCGACTCCCCCGGACCGAGATGGACCTTGGTGAACGACTTGAGTTCCTGTTGCGGTCGCGCCACCGGCGCGCCGAGCGGTGCCACGTAGATCTGGATCACGTGCGAGCCGGCGCGGGTGCCGGTGTTCGTGATCGGTACGCGCAAGTTGACCGTGTCGCGCGTCGTCATCTCGTATCGATCGAGATCGGGCTCGCCGATGGCGAACGACGTGTACGAGAGTCCGTGGCCGAAGGGGAAGCGCACCGGAAGTCGACGCGTCTCGTACCAACGGTGCCCGATGAGGAGTCCTTCGCCGTAGCGAACCTGACCGTGCTCACCCGGAAAGTTTCCGAACGCCGGGGTGTGTTCGATGCACATCGGGATGGTCGTCGGCAGGCGACCACCCGGGTCGGAATCGCCAGCAAGTACGTCGGCCACCGCCGAACCCATCTCTTGACCGCCGAACCAGACTTGCAGGATCGCCGGCACGTCGTCGGCCCACGGCATGTCGACCGGAGCCCCGGTGTTCACGAGAACGATCGTTCGCGGATTGGCGCGTAGTACTTCGGTGATCAATTCGTCCTGACGTCCGGGGAGTTGCAGCGTGGTGCGATCGTGCCCTTCGCTCTCCCATTCGTCGGTCGTGCCCACCACCACGAGGGCGATGTCGCATTCGCTCGCGAGATCGGCGGCCCGTCGAACGGGATCGTCGCGCTCGATGTATTGCAGGCCGATTTGTGCACCGTGCGCCCACTGGCGTTCGACGGCTTCGCACTCGAGGACGATCTCGTGCGCCGTACCGGCCCGAAGTGACACGGTGGCTCCGAGTTCCTCGCGAATGAGACCGAAGAACCGATGGCCCGGCGGTGGCATGGTGGTGGCACCATCGACCACGAGTTCACCGTCGAGGTAGAGACGGCACGGGCTCGTCTCACTGATCGACACGAAGTACTCGCCGTCGCGTTCGACGGTGAGTCGACTCGTGGCCCGGAAACGGAAGCCTGACACCGGGATGCCCTTGTCCTGACGGGCGACCACCAGGATCCGCCCGTCGGGACGATGGAGTTCGCCGAGGACGGTGTCGTTCGCGCGATCGGTCACGACGAGGTCGAATCCGCGACGTCCCGATGGAGCGACGATCGACTCACCTTCGATGATCGGAGTCGAGCGGTCGACCGAGCAACCCTGCTCGTAGCGAACTCGAACCTTGTCACCGAGTCGTTGGCGAAGAGCGTCGATGATCGCCGTGCGATGGTGGGGCATCACTTCGGCCGATCCGCCACCCATGATGCGCGTGCGTTCGGCGTTCGGCCCGATCACGGCGACCGAGCGGAGCGATTTGGTGGCGAGAGGTAAGAGGGGACCTTTGCGGCCGAGCGGCGCGTTGCGGAGAAGCACCATCGAGCCGCTCGCCGCGCGCCGGGCGACGGCGCGGTGTTCGGCAAGATCGACGGCCGTCGGTTCGGCGATCGGATCGTCGAGTGCACCCACCCGATCGAAAACACTGAGAAGTTTGTGCACCGCGCGGTCGAGCAATGCTTCGTCGACCCTTCCCTCGGACACCGCGGCACCGAGGTGCTTTCCGTAGGCCCGCGGTGGTGCCGGCATTTCTAGATCGAGGCCGGCCCGGGCGGCGCCTTCGGTGGTGAAGCCGGCGAACCAGTCGGTCACCACGAAACCCTCGAATCCCCATTCACCGCGCAGGAGGTCTTCGAGGAGCCACTGGTTCTCGGCGCAGTAGAGACCGTTCATGCGGTTGTACGACGTCATGATTCCGAGCGAACCGCCTTCGCGCACGGCGATTTCGAAGGGGAGCAGATACACCTCACGCAACGTGCGTTCGTCGATGACGCTGTCGATGGTCATGCGTTCGAACTCGGCATCGTTGCCGACGAAGTGCTTGACGGTCGTGGCCACTCCCTGCGACTGAACCCCACGGATGTAGGCGGCGGCCAACTTGCCCGAGAGAAGAGGATCTTCCGAGTAGCACTCGAAACTGCGACCGAAGAGCGGTGAACGATGCAGGTTCACTGTGGGGGCGAGAAGAACTCGCGCGGTCTTGGTGCGCGCCTGATGGCCGATGGCGCGACCGAGTTCTTCGATGAGTTCGGTGTCGAACGTGGCACCGAGAGCCGAACCGCACGGAACACACAGCGTGGCGACCTGATGTCCGAGGCCAGGGGTGAAAGGTCCGCGTGCGCCAGCCGGTCCATCGGTCACGACGACCGACGGGATTCCGAGTCGTTCGATCGCGTGGGTCGACCACATGGTCGCCCCGGTGGTGAGGCTCGCCTTTTCGTCGAGGGTGAGTTCGTCGACGAGCCGATCCACGTCTCGACGTTCCCCCGAACCGGTCATGACCTCGATTGTGGCAGTTCTAGACCCCGAACTTCGCCGTTCGGACGGCTTCGACCGCATCGGTCGGCCCATCGAGTGTGACGCGACTCGCCGATTGGCGTCCGTAGACGAAGAGAACCAACTCGCCGACCGGTCCGCTCACGGTGACTTCGGGGGTTCCCTTCTTGGCCACGATCACCGGTCGGCCGTCGGGACTGAGGACGAGACCGGCCGGTGCCCGGCGGGTCATGAGGCGAGCCCCGCGCTTCAACGCCTTGTAGAGGGCCTCCTCTTCGGCATTCGACAGCGGACCAGGTGCGCCACCGGGAGTGCCGCGCCGGAGGTCTTCTCGGTGGACGAAGTATTCGAGGGTGTTGGTGAGATCGTCGACCGCGGGCACCCGCATCGGCGACACGAGCGGGGGTCCCGACCGGATCTTGTGGATGATCGTGGCCCATTCGGATTTTCCGACCGACCGTTGCACGCGCGCCGCGTATCCGGCGAGGGGCTTGACGAGGATTCCCACGGCCGCATCGGGTCGAGTTTCACGGACGATCAGATGCGTGGCGAGATCGCGGGCCGACCATCCGGCGCACAACGTGGGCGCGTCGGGCCCGCTGCGTTCGAGTTCATCGCACAGCGATCGCCGCAGTGACTGGGCCACGTTGTTGCTCTTGCTCATGGTCGCTCCTCAGTTTCGCCAGGGCACCGAATCGGGCCAGCGGCCCTTGCCACCATCTTCCACCAGCAATCCGGTGTGGGTGCGGTCGGCGTGCCGGCTTCGCCACACGAGCATGTCCTGGGTCAGGCGGAGAATGCGCGCCGGATCGGTGACCGGGGTCCGCCACGTCGGATCGGCTCCGATGTCGAAACAGAGCCACGATCCGTCGCCGAATTGAACGTAGGCGGTGTCGTCGGTTCGCCGCACCGCGAGGTGTTGTTGCTCGAGACGTCGGTCCCAGGGCCACGGATATTCGCCGAACGGGATCAGGGCGAACCGCCAGTCGAACTCCCACGAAGCCGCATCGCGCCACCAAGCCGGTTCGTCGCCATCGAGGAACGGCGTGAGCGGGAGACCGTCGCATTGCAACGGCACCGGTTGGTCGAGCGACTCGGCGAGGGTCGGCATCACGTCCACACTCTCGGTGAAACGGTCGACCCTGTGACCACCGGCTCGACGTGGGTCGCGCCAGATGAGCGGAATGTGGTGACTCTCCTCGAACCAACCTGCTTTCTGCACGAGGCCGTGGTCGCCGAGTTGTTCACCGTGATCGGCGGTGACGATCACGATCGTGTCGTCCCACGTTCCGAGGTCCTGAAGAGTGCTCACGAGACGACCGACCTCGTGATCGACCGCGCTGATCATGCCGTAGTACTGCGCGCGTACATGTCGCATCTCGGCGTCGGTCGGCGGACGCTTGACCCAGTCGATCTCCATCAGTACGTCGTGGAACGGGTGCCGATCGTCGGCTGGGGCGATGGGCAGACCGACATCGGCCGGGTCGTACATGGTCGAGAAATGACCGGGAGCCGAATAAGGCGGGTGCGGACGTAGATAACTCGCGTGCACGAACCACGGTTCACCATCGAAGCGGTTGGTGAGGTGTTCGATGATCCGATCAGTCATGAAGGCCGACAGTCCGTGTTCGGCCGGTCGTTCGTTCTCGGTCGCGAGAAGTCGTAGGTGACCTTCACTCACATCGTGACCGTGGGCCGCGAGGTGATCGACCCACGGTTGGTGTGGTCCGCTCAGATCGAGCATCCACTCCATGCCGGGTAGCAGTCCCTCGTAACTCAGAAGTCGGGGGTCGTCGGGTCCGGTGGCGACGCGCGGATCGATCGATTGGTCGGTGTAGCCGAAGAGACAGGGCTGATAACCGGCGCGGCGAGCGAGACGGGCGACGTTGTCGAAGCGTTGGTCGAGTGGTGTTCCGTTGGCGACCACGCGGTGGTTCATCTGGTACATGCCGGTGTACAGGCCGGCTCGACCGGGTGCACACGGGGTCGACTGCGTGTAGTGACGTGCGAAATGCGTACCGCTACGCGCTAGGGCATCGAGATTCGGCGTACGAACCAATGGATGGCCGATGCACGACAGGGAGTCGCCTCGGAACTGATCGAGAGTGATGAAGAGAACGTTCAGGCGACCGACACCGGACATGTGGCTGATTGTGTCACTCAGCCGGCCGGAACGTACCGGTATTCACCATCTGTTTCCGTTCGGGTGAATTCTCCGGAGAGGCGCAGGTGCTCGAGATGGGCGAAGGTCTCGCTGTCGGCCATGCCGCCTTGGGCCCGCGGTGAGAAGAGATAACGCGACATGTCCATCACGGTGGCCGGTCGGCCGAGGTCGTCGGCCGCGTCGCGCAGACGCTGCAGACGTCCGTAGTGATGTTCCTTGATCTCCTTGGCCCGACCGGCCAGATCGGTGAACGGATTCCCATGGGCCGGCAGAGCCAACTTCACTTCGTCACCGAAGGCCGCGACCTTGTCGAGGGACTCGAAGAAGAGGTTGAGCGGATCGAGGGCGCGGATGAGTCCGCTGATGTGCGGCGTGATCGTGGGCAACACGTGGTCGCCGCAGAGCATGAGACCGGTCTCCGGATCGAAGAGGCAGAGATGGTCGGCGGTGTGACCGGGTGTGTGGACCGCGACCCACTCGCGACGCGCGAACGAGTAGCGCTCGGCATCGGCGAGACGCACGGTCGGTCGCGGCAGTCGCATGAGTTTGGGCATGCGGCTCATCAACTTGTAGCGAGTCCGGCGTTTCCACGGGATCTGAATACCGGGCCCACCCCACGGAGTTGGTTCCCACGGCTTGCGGGCCGGAGGGAGTTCGGCGGCCGATTCGACGTCGATGTCGGGTGGTTCGGTCGGGTCCCAGATCACCCGGAACCGTTCGTGGGTCACGATGTCGGCGCCTGACTGACTCTGGATCCAGTGCGCGCCACCGAAGTGATCGGGGTGGCTGTGCGTGACGATCACGGTGTGTACCCGCTTGATCGGCACTCCGATGGTTCGTAGATGTTTGGCGATCTGCGCGTTGCTCGATTTGTTGGGCAGACCCGGATCGACCACGGCCACACCGCGTTCGTCCTCGAGGACGTACATGTTGACGTGACCGAGACCGGGGATGTCGATCGGCAACTGCGTGCGTAGGACGCCAGGCGCGAGCTCGTCGATCTGCTCGGTGGCCGGTCGTTGCTCTTCTTTCAGCGGACGGGGAGCTTCCGATCCGTGTTGATGAGCACTGGACGACACGTGGTCAGGGTACTTGTGGGTCGACGCCGGCGACGAATACTCGGGCGCGATAGAAGCGCAGTTCTTCGATGCTCTGGCGGATGTCGTCGAGGGCCCGGTGCGTACCACCCTTGTGGGGTCGCGAACTGTCGGTGCCCGGATACCAACGCTTCACGAGTTCCTTGATCGTCGAGACGTCGACCGATCGGTAGTGGAGGTGGTTCTCGATGTCGGGCAGGTACTTGGCGAGGAAACGTCGGTCGGTCCCGATGGAGTTGCCGCACAGCGGGACGGTGCGGGCCTCAGGTACGTGTTGCTTGATGAATTCGAGGGTGCGACGTCCGGCTTCGTCGAGCGTGAGAGTCGACGCCTTGATGGCCTCGAGCAGACCCGATTTGGTGTGCATGTCGACGACGAAAGGGTCCATGGCCGCCAGCACATCGGCCGGCGCCTGAACAACCAGATCGGGCCCTTCGGCGACGATGTTGAGTTGGTCGTCGGTGACGATGGTGGCGATCTCGACGATCACCTCTTTCTCGTGATCGAGCCCGGTCATCTCGAGATCCATCCACACCAGCACGTCTCCGACCATACGCCATCGATGTGGGATCACCCCGACACCGATGAGCAGGAGTCGCGTTGTCTATCGTCGTGCCATGTCCGAGTTCGGTGACGGTGCAACGTGGTCGCGTCTCGCGGTGCCCGTCGTACGTCTCGATCCCGAGCTTCCGTTACCGGTCTACGCGCACGACGGTGACGCCGGGATCGACTTGGTGGCACGCGAGAGCGCCGTCGTACCGGCCGCTGGCGGCCGAGTACTGATCCCGACCGGTATCGCTCTGGCTCTTCCTCGCGGTCACGCGGCGTTCGTGTTGCCGCGCAGCGGTCTGGCGTTGAAGCACGGGGTCACGGTCGTGAACAGTCCGGGGCTCATCGACTCGGCGTACCGCGGCGAGATCAAGGTCGTGGTGCTCAACACCGATCCGAGCACCGATTACGCGATCGCACGAGGCGATCGCATCGCCCAACTCGTGGTGCAGCGTGTCGTCGAAATCGTGTGGCAGGAGGTCACCGAGCTCGACGACAACGATCGCGGTGGCGGGTTCGGACACAGCGGCCGTTAGGCCGCTTTCATCGATTCGAGTTCGGCGGCGATCACCGACCGAACCTTCTCCCGGAGCGCCGGGATGTCGGCTTCGGTGAGGCCGTCGGTGGAGATCGGTTCGAGTACGCGCACTTCGGCGTGGGCGTCGCCGAGTCGCCAGTCGTGCTTGCGGAGCGCGGTACGCGTGCCGTGCAGCGCGAGGGGCAGGATCGGAGCCTTGGCTTCGATGGCGAGCCGGAAGGCGCCGTCCTTGAACGAACCGAGCGTGCCGTCGGCCGAACGTGTTCCTTCGGGGAAGATCATGACCGAAACGCGCTTCTTCAGACGGTCGTGACAAGCCTTCATGGCCGCCGCTCCGCTGGCCCGATCGCCGCGCACCAATCGGATGTCACCGGCCATGCGCATCATCCAGCCGACGGCCGGGAACTTGAAGAAGGTCTCCTTCGAGAGCCACTTCATCTCGATCGGAAGGTGACTGATGAGGAGGATGTCGACGAAGCTCTCGTGATTGGCGACCACCACATATGGACGCCGCTTGTCGGACGGGAGTTCGCCGCTGGTGCGGAACTTCCACATGGGTGTCAGCACCTGATGGGCGACCGTGAGTTTGCGGAACAGGTAGCCGGCCGCGTAACGACCACGATCGAAGGGCAGGGTGACCAACCACGTGATGAACACGAGTGGCAACCAGACGATGATGATGACGACGAGGGCCGCCCAACTCCAGATACTGAGCAGACTCCGTCGCAACATGGGGGGCAGTCTTCCACACAAGTCGAGCCAGGGGTTGGCGTAGCGTTCACGTCATGAGTGGATTCGATGATTTTCCCCGTGAACATCGGGTGGCCGAGTTGTTCGCCGCCGCCCGTTCGGTGCAAGAGCATGCATATGCGCCGTATTCGCATTTTCCGGTCGGTGCGGCGATTCTCACTCCCGAGGGGAACATTCACGTGGGTTGCAACGTCGAGAACGCCGCGTATCCAGTCGGAAGTTGCGCCGAAGCCGGAGCGATCGCCGCCATGGTGGCGGCCGGTGATCTGCGTATCGCGGCCTTGCTGACGATC
>Ga0129333_10000343_pt1 | contig 36158 bp, 28 predicted proteins | sample CPB6_08_DNA_FD_94474 | JGI IMG/M metagenome (GOLD analysis project Ga0129333, IMG submission 94474) | Freshwater to marine salinity gradient microbial communities from Chesapeake Bay, USA - CPBay_Sum_0.6_0.8_DNA | ecosystem: Environmental > Aquatic > Marine > Coastal | place: USA: Chesapeake... | reverse complement strand
GTGTACATCTCGACAAGCCGATGATCACGATTAGCAACCTTGACTGCTGCCCCAAGAAAATCGGTGCTTGAAATGACATACACCAGCGAAGTATCTTGAAACAAGATGATGGTCTGAGTGAGCAAGACCGGCAGCATGTTGCGAAAGGCTTGTGGCAGTATGATCGTTGCCATGGTCTGGCGATAGTTCAGCCCCAAGGCATATCCGGCCGCCATCTGACCTTTCGGGATGGACTGAATTCCAGCCCGCATGATTTCGCAGAAAAAAGCAGCCTCAAACATCGTGAAAGTGATCAGCGCGCTTGCAAAAGCGCCGACTTTTATCGGCTGATTACTGCCTACCAGCCAGCCGCCAATATAGGGAACCAGAAAGAAAAACCAAAAAATCACCAAAACGAGCGGCAATGACCGCATGGTATTCACATAAGTGCCCGCGATCAGGTTCAGTGTGCGGTAGGACGACAATCGCATCAGAGCCAATAGCGTACCGAGTACGATTCCCCCCAGCGTGGCCAAGAGCGTCAGCGTGACTGTAAAGCTCATGCCCTCCCGAAAGAGGTAGACCCATGATCGCTCGATCACATCAAAATCAAAACCGCCGCCCATGATCAATGCCCCGCCACGGTCTGCTGCTGACTTCCAATAAAGCCCGGCACTCGAACTCTTTGCTCAAGCTTGCGCATGGCCAGAACGACCAGAAGATTCAGCAAAAGATAAATGACGGTTGCCGCCGCAAAAGCCTCAAACACCTGAAAACTAAATTCCTGCATCGCCCGAGCGCGGGCCGTCAGTTCCATTAAACCAATGGTGAGCGCCAGAGACGTATTTTTAATGGTGTTCAGAAACTCAGAAGTCAGCGGGGGAAGAATGATGCGAAAAACCATCGGCAGGAGAACGTATCGATAAGTCTGGGTGCGCGTGAGCCCGACAGCAAGGCCAGCCAGCTGCTGGCCACGAGGCAACGACTGAATTCCTGATCGCACCTGCTCCGCAACTCGAACGGACATAAAAAGCCCCAGGCAAAGCACTGCGGGCACGAGCGAGCCCCACGGGGGCGTCATCGCCTTCATGGCATCTCCGAGCTGCTGGGGGAGCAATTCGGGAAGAACAAAATACCAAAGAAACATCTGAACCAGCAGAGGAATATTTCTAAAACACTCGGTATAAGCGAAGCAGATCCGCTCAATGCCTTTGTGGCCAGTAGTCCGCAAGGTTCCCACCACCATGCCCAGCACCAAGGCAAGCGTCCACGCAAAGACAGCTGTGACGACGGTCCATCCGAGCCCCCCAATTAAATAGTCAAGATAGCTGCCGGAGGCGCCTGGCTCTAGCTCGAAAAAAATTCCCCAATTCCAGTTGTAATTCATCGTCGCAATACTTTCGATTTCACTAAAACAAAAGGGGGCAAAAGCCCCCTTTTTTACACACCCATGACCATCTTAGGCGTTCACTGATAGTCTTTGGGATCCGGGGAGTCTGTCGGACGGGCTACAGTCTTCTTCAGGCTCCCGCTCATCGGAATGTTCAGGTTAACACCCTTTGGCGGAATCGGCTTGAGGAACCACTGCTCGTAAATACGATTGATCATCGAGGTCGACAGAACATCTTTGACCGCCTGATCAGCAACTGCCTTGAACTTGGGATCATCCTTGCGAACCATGATGCCGTATGGCTCTACGGAGAGCGCCTCGGTCGAAATCTCAAAATCTCCAGGGGTTTTTGAGTTGGCTACCAGCCCGGCCAAGAGAATGTCGTCCATCGCGAATGCAGCGGCTCGTCCGGTCTCGACCATCAGAAACGCCTCGGCATGTCCCGGCGCGGACACAATGTTGATCCCCAGGTTTTGAGCCGCATTCAATTCGGTCACTTGGCGAATGTTGGTCGTGCCGGCGGTTGAGACGAGCGTCTTGCCCTTCAAATCGGCCAGCTTCTTAATGCCGGAATTCTTCTTGTAAACGATACGGTTTGCGGTAACGAAAGTAGTCGGCAGATAAGAGATCTGCTTTTGACGATCCGCGTTATTGGTCGTGGAGCCACACTCCATATCCACGGTGCCGTTGGCCAGCAGCGGGATACGGTTCGCAGACGTCACAAGCTGATACTTCACCTCGAGTTTACGGCCGACTGCACGCTCAACGGCCTCCACCACTCGGGCGCAGAGGTCCATCGAGTAGCCCACCGGACGCTGCTTATCGTCATAGTAAGAAAACGGAATCGAGGCATCGCGATGACCGACTGTGATCACACCCGACTGCCTCACCTTGGCCAAGGTGTCTGCGAGCACAAGGCCCGAGGCCCCCATTGCCATTAAACCCACCGCCAGAGCGGCCAGCTGCTTTTTCATGCGATTACTCCTGAGAGTGAATGAACAAAACTTTAAAGCTAAAAAATGAGCGCCTGATAGTGCCACTAAACATTCTTCGGGGCCTGCGGGAAAACACTAATGTTCTGGGCTTCTTTGGCCTGCAGCTCCCAGAGCTCAGCATAACGGCCGCCAAGCGCCAAGAGTTCGGCATGCCGGCCCCGCTCAATGATCCGACCTGACTCCAGCACCACAATCTGATCAGCATCCACAATGGTGGAGAGCCGGTGGGCAATCACCAATGTGGTGCGGCCGCGGGAGATCTCGTTGAGCTCTTGCTGAATGGCCTTTTCAGACTCCGAGTCCAGGGCCGAGGTGGCCTCATCAAAAATCAGTATCGCAGGCTGCTTGAGCAGGGCCCGAGCGATTGCGACCCGCTGCTTCTCGCCGCCCGAGAGCTTTAATCCCCGCTCACCCACTCGGGTCTTGAAGCCCTCCGGCAGGCTGGCCACAAAAGCAGAGAGGTGGGCGGCCTCCGTCACCGCCAGAACCTCCTGATCTGAGGCGCCCGGACGGCCGTACCGGATGTTGTACTCCAGCGTGTCGTTAAAAAGCACGGTGTCTTGGGGCACGATGCCGATGACGGAACGCAAGCTGGCCTGGGTCACCGAGCGGATCTCCTGGCCATCAATCCGAATCGCGCCCGACTGGAGATCGTAGAAGCGATACAGCAGCCGAGAGAGCGTGGACTTGCCTGCGCCCGATGAGCCCACCACCGCTGTGGTCTTTCCCGCGGGAAGCGCGAGGCTCACTTCGCGAAGAATTGGCCGAGCGGGATCGTAGGAAAACACAACTCGATCAAACTCAACCTCACCACGGACAAGCGTCAGTGGCTGGGAATGCGGCGCATCGTCAACCTCACGATTCTCGGCCAGCAATCCAAAAAGCCGCTCCATATCGGCAAGGCTTTGCTTGATCTCCCGGTAGAGCACGCCAAGAAAATTCAAAGGGATATACAGCTGAATCATGAATGCATTGACCAGCACGAGATCCCCCAGGGTCATACGGCCCTCCACAACACCAAGGGTTGCTCGCCAGACCATCAAAGTAACTGCGATGGCAATGATGAGCGACTGACCCACATTGAGAATTGAGAGCGAAGTCTGGCTCTTGATGGCCGCTTCCTGCCAGCGGGCCATGCTTCGGTCATAACGTTGCGATTCAAACGCCTCGTTGTTGAAATATTTAACTGTTTCGTAATTCAGCAGAGAATCCACAGCCCGCGTATTGGCCCGCGAGTCGAGATCATTCATCTCTCGGCGAAAATTGGTCCGCCAATTGGTCACCACAACGGTGTACGTCACGTAGATCACCAGAGCAGAGATGGTGATCACCGCAAACCAGATCTCGTAGTGCACGATCAGCCATGCGATCACCATGCCCACTTCGATCATGGTCGGTAAAATGGAGTACAGCGTGAATGACACCAGGCTCGATACCCCACGCGTACCACGCTCAATATCCCGTGTGAGGCCCCCAGTCTGCCGATCAAGATGAAACCGTAGTGAGAGGGCGTGCAAATGTTCAAACACCTGCAACGCGATACGCCGCACTGCCTGCTGGGTCACGCGGGCAAAAACAACCTCCCGTAATTCAGTAAATAAACTCGTCAGAACGCGCAGCAGGCCATACGCAGCGATCAGGCCCAGTGGCACTGCCGCCAACGCGGCCGTCGGATTGCGACTGACTGCATCAACAATTTCCTTTAATGCAACTGGCACCGCCACATTGGCTGCTTTGGCAAGCACGAGACAGGACAATGCAATGCCGACCCGCCATTTGTATTGCCACAAGTACGGCAATAACACTGCAAGTGTCTGCCATTCACCCCGCGGCGCACCGGGCGGAAGAGGAAAATCTTTGCTGGGCCGCTCCACAGCCGGGAAATGTCGCATCAGCCGATCTTATCGAAAGCACCTGGAGGGGCTGCGGGTACCGAAGCGATCCAGCCCTCGAGAGGATCCAGGTCAAGTGGAAACCCATACCGAGGTAGCCGGCTCGCATGGGCCGCCTGAAGCGCGCAAATCACTGCATCCAAGAGATCTCCGCTGCCATCATTGAGCAGATGCCGACGCCATGTCGCCGTCACCATGAGTGCGCAATTCAGGCCCGCTGACCCGGTGATCAAAGCCTCCAGAATGTGCTGACGGGTTCGCCGGCGCTCAGGCGTCTGCTTGGCCAATTCATCACTTTTATAAGAGCTCCGACTCACCTGCCGTGCCGTAAATCCCGGATAGGCCTCCAGTGCGATACGGGCCTGGGCCGGGGGATGATCGATGGCCTGCTGCCCTGGCACAAAAAGGCCCGCCTGAAGAATTCGCGGTGCGCCCGCATGTGCCATCCACGCCACCGGCGGATTGGTCCAGCGCATCGCGGGGCTTGATCCTGCGGGCCGATCGGTCTTGCGATACACATATTTACCACCGGCGGGCCGGCCATTGCAGAACGCCTTAAACAACTGGCGCAGCTCTTGTCGATCTTGTGCGCCATACCATTGAACAAACTCGGCCCACTCACTTGGCCAGCCGTAATGCTCAATCAATGGCCGCGGAAGACTAAAAGGCAAATCAAACCCAGCAATCCATGGGCCTGCATGATTTAAAAAGGATTCAAAAGCCTCAAAATCCGGCGCCGCGACCACCTGGTCGAGGCGATAGTGCTCGCCCTGACAATGGCCGATTGCAATGGTGATGGGCTTACGCCGACTCGGCGCAGAGCTAAAGTCAACGCCATAAACACGGCCGGAATCTTTCTTGACCTTCATCACCTCAACGCATCCTTAGGCTGCTGCCACTAAAGGCAATGAACACCCGGAGGGCCGTCAGTGCAAACGTGATGAATGCAGCTCGGCCCAAAGAGCGCAGCAGGCCACGCGGCTGCCGGGCGGCCTGCAGGCGGTGTGAAGCGCCGTAGATAGCCGACTCAAGCTGCTGTTTTAACTGATTGGCCAGGATCACATCCTCGGCAATCAAATTTGCCTCAAGTGAGAACGCCAATGAAAAGGGATCAATATTGGACGAACCCACTGTCACTGCATCGTCAATCACGGCAACCTTCGCATGTAAAAAACTCTCCGTGTATTCATAGACCTCGACCCCGCCGGCCACCAGTTCGCCAATCAGCGCCTGAGTCGCCCAGTGGGTCCACCATTGATCGCTATTGCCTTGGATCAAAAGCCGGACCCGGACCCCCCGCTGGGCTGCACGCAAGAGGGCCTGACGAAAACGGTAGGTCGGCACAAAATACGCGTTGGCGATCAAAATCTCAGTGCGCGCGGCACTGATGTTGACCAAATACCAGCGTTCAATGTCGCGTCGGTGCCGCAGGTTATCCCGTAGCAATAGGCGAACCCGCCGCGACATTCGGCGCCGTGTACGGGGTGCCCTCCACCGCAGATGTCGCCGAGTGCGGCGCCAGGCCTCGCGAAGTCGGGTGAATTCAGTCTGAGGCTGATCAGGCCGAAACAATCGGCCCAGGCTGCCTCGAAATGCATTTCTCAGGCTTACACGCCACCAGGTGCGCCGCATCACCCGCGAAATCGCGGCCACTGGCAATGCCAAATCAACACGAATCGCGAAGTCAAACCGCGGCCGAGGAAGCTGGCCGTGGGCCAGATCAAAGTGATCGCCAATCAAATTGATACCACCGACAAATGCCGTCTGCTCATCAATCAATGCCAATTTTCGATGGAGCCGGCGCCAGGTATTCGGCATCCGCCACTTCACCCCCGGCCGATAAAACTCAATCTGTATCCCGTGCTCAGCCAGTAGGGCCCGTGCCCAGCCCATCTCCGAAGCGGCGCCAAAGCCGTCGAGCAGCATGAACACCGAGACCCCACGCTGCCGGGCCCGAAACAACGCATCCAGCACACGCCGCGTGGGAGGGTCGTCATGGATCAGGTAAGACTCAAGATAGACTGTCGTTCGGGCGTCCTCAACCGCGGCAATAAGCTCTGGAAAATACTCCTCAGACCCCTGAAGGAGCTTCATCGAGGGCCGGATTGGAGCATCCGGCATGCTCACCCCAAACGAAATCGAGCAGGCAACTCACGGATCATCTCTGCGTTGCTCCACGAAAAGCAACGCTCGGCTGCATCGCGATAGGGCAGCCACTGAAAACGGGTATGTTCCCGGCTCGACAGCAGAATCGGCGTGTCATGTGAAACGCAAATGCTAAAAACATGCTCCACATTCTCCGTTACGCCCGGCGCATAGCGATGACGCCAGTGAGGATAAATTTCGTAGGTCTGCGAAAAATTCCAATCCACCAGATAGGGGCCCGCCGAATCGTTGACCGTAATTCCGGTCTCTTCAAATAACTCCCGACGTGCGGTCTCGCGCAGAGGCTCATCGAGGGCATGGCGGCTGCCTGTTACCGACTGCCAAAAGCCGGGTCGATCTGCCCGCTCCATCAGCAGCACCAGAAGATCAACTCTGTGTACCACCACCAGTACGGATTCCGGTATCTTGAATTCTGTCATTGCTCGACAATCACCCGCCTCGTTGTCATCGCAGCATCAGGCCCGCAGGCAGCACGAGCGCAAGCGTCAAGACACCCATGAATAATCGAATCGATGCGGCCAGCATTCTTGCTGCATCCTGCGCCTGATCGCGCAAAGCAAGGCGGCGGGCCTGCCATGCGGGAATCACTGCGCTGACCACCCAGAAGGCTGCGGGCGGCAGACTTGTCAGAAGTGTTGAAATGGCAACAACACCAGCTGCCAGATACAACAGCAGCACTCGAATTCGAAAGGAGGTCGCAGTCTGACTCATCGGCTCCACGACGAGTCCCGCCACAACACCAGCGCCACAGCCTGCTGCTGCCGCAGCGGCCGACGGCCAGTCCGCCACCAGAATCGACTCACTCGCCAACACGAGTGCTGCAAGAGGAAGGCCAATCATAAGGGCTGACTGAAGCTGCCCGCCCCAGCTCAGACCGCCCCTCGACAAGGCTGGCGCTGCCTTACTGCCAAAAAACTGGATGGTGGCCGCCAGCGAAAATGGAATCAACAATAACGCAGGGTTGACTGCGATTGCTGCGGGGCCGCGCAGCAGGCCCAAAGCACCCCCCATGAGCGCGGCCGATGCCAAGTAGCCAAGGCCACTGAGCGGCCGAATCATCCTGAGACTCGCGGCGCCTCCCGCAGCCGAATGTGCAGCTCTCTGAGCTGCTTTTCGTCGACCTGCGATGGGGCCTGTGTCAACAGGCATTGGGCGCGCTGCGTCTTTGGAAATGCGATCACATCGCGAATGCTCTCAGCGCCGGTCATCAGCGTGACCAGCCGATCCAGTCCGAAGGCAATGCCACCGTGGGGTGGTGCGCCGTACTGAAGCGCATCCAAAAGAAAACCAAATTTCGCGCGGGCCTCTTCTGCGCCAATGTTCAAAGCACTGAACACCTTGCTCTGGACCTCGGCCCGATGGATTCGAACCGATCCGCCGCCCAGCTCCCAGCCATTGAGCACCATGTCGTAGGCCTTGGCCAGGCAGGCGCCAGGATCCGTGTCCATGAGATTTTCGTGGCCGTCTTTCGGTGCCGTAAACGGATGATGGACTGCCGCCCAGCGCTTGGCTTCATCGTCGTACTCGAACATCGGGAAATCAATCACCCATAGCGGACGCCAGCCCGCTTCAAAGAGACCCTGCGACTTACCAAAATCACTATGGCCCACTTTCAGCCTGAGGGCGCCAAGGGCATCATTCACAACCTTGGCCTTATCAGCACCAAAGAAAATCAGATCGCCATCCTGCGCACCTGAACGCTTCAGAATTGCAGCGAGCGCCTCGTCATGAAGATTCTTCACAATCGGGGACTGCAGGCCATCGCGGCCCTGGGCGACTTGATTGACCTTGATCCAGGCCAGACCCTTGGCGCCATAGATCTTGACGAATTCCGTATAGACATCGATTTCGCCACGCGAAATCGCCGCACCCCCAGGAACGCGCAGGGCCGCCACTCGGCCTGCGGAATGATTTGCGGGCTCGGAAAAGACCTTGAAGTCGACCGACTTCATGACATCGGTCAGCTCGGTGAACTCCAGACTGACCCGAAGATCTGGCTTGTCGGAACCAAAACGCTGGATGGCCTCGGCGTATGTCATCACCGGGAAGGGCTCGGCAAGCTGAATATCGATGGCGGATTGAAAGACGCGCCGAACCATACGCTCAAATAATTCCCGAATCTGGGTCTCATTTAAAAACGATGTCTCGCAGTCGATCTGGGTAAATTCCGGCTGCCGGTCAGCCCGCAGGTCTTCATCTCGAAAGCACTTGGTAATCTGATAGTAGCGATCAAATCCCGAGACCATCAGCAGCTGCTTAAACAGCTGCGGCGACTGCGGCAGCGCGAAGAACTCCCCTGCATTGACCCGCGAAGGCACGAGATAATCCCGCGCACCCTCGGGGGTTGATTTTGTAAGCATCGGCGTCTCGACATCGATGAAGCCTTCGGCATCAAGGTAGCGGCGTATTTCCATTGCAACTCGATAACGCAGCATGAGATTTTTCTGCATCGCAGGCCGACGCAGATCGAGGACACGATGCGTTAGTCTTGTCGTCTCCGACAGATTTTCGTCATCGAGCTGAAAAGGCGGTGTCACCGATGGATTCAGCACCGAAATCTCATGGCAAAGAATTTCAATCTCACCGCTTTTTAGATTTGGATTCGCTGTGCCGGCCGGCCGCGCACGAACCAGGCCGGTAATTTGAATACAAAACTCATTTCGAAGCGTCTCGGCAGTTTTAAACATCTCGGGACGGTCCGGATCACAAACGACCTGGGCCAGGCCCTCACGATCACGCAGGTCAATGAAAATAACACCGCCATGGTCCCGGCGTCGGTGGACCCAGCCGCATAAGGTCACCTGTTGTCCAAGCTGCTCTGTACAAACAGAGCCGGCGTATTGAGATCGCATAACGTTTCCTAAGCGAGAGGTCACCCGACAGCGTCAGCCCTATGGCTTTGGCCGTACGGTGGGAAGTGGTGGCACCGTGCCCATGCTCACCACATACTTCAGGGCCGCATCAACACCGATCGAGAGCTCAATGACCTCGGCCCGGGGCATCATCAGAAAAAATCCTGATGTCGGGTTCGGGGTAGTGGGCACGTAGATGGAGACACAATCAGTGGGTAGATGAGCGGCGACCTCTGCTGAGGGCGTGCCGGTAAGAAAGCCGATGGTCCAACTGCCGTGTCGCGGATACTGGACCAACACTGCCTGACGAAAGGCCTGGCCATTCGGCGACAGAATCGTATCACTCACCTGCTTGACCGAGGAATAAATTGAGCGCACCAGTGGGATGCGGCGCATCACGCCCTCCCAGACTTCCACCAGCTTCTGGCCAATCAAATTCGCGGCAAGAAATCCGGTAATCAGAATGAACAACACCACAACCAAAACGCCGAATCCTGGCACATGCACGCCGAAGAGCACCTCGGAGCGCAGGGCAACCGGCAGAACGTTATCGAGGGCATCAAAAACCCAGGTAATCACCCAAATCGTGATGGCAATCGGCGTCCACAGCAGCAGGCCTGCAAGCAAATAGCGCTTAAAGTGCGACCGAACAATCTGCATGGGCACTTGCGTTAGGCTCCGGTGGCCGATGCTGGTGGCGCAGCCGACGATGGTGCTGTGGCAGATGATGTGGGGGCTGATGCCGATGCTGCGGCCGAGGAGGTCGATGTGGACTCAGCAGCTGCAGCGGGCGGTGCCGAGGTGGCGTCGCTCGCGCCGCCGCTGGTCTCAGCGGATGCCGCGGCCGGCTTTGCGGCATCCGATGAGGCCGATTTTTTTCCTGAATCACGGAAGTCCGTGACATACCAGCCCGTGCCCTTGAGGGCAAAGCCAGCAGCTGTGAGCTGCTTCACCAGACGGGGCTGGCCACACTCTGGGCAGTCCCGCAGCGGAGCGTCAGAAAGTTTTTGCAGGGCATCTTTCTGAAAGCCACAGTTTTCACAACGGTAGGGATAAATGGGCATGGCGTTTCGCTGTGCTCAAAAAACGCGCGCCGCAAAGGCGGCGCGATCGAAGTAGAGGCCTGATTTTACCCGACACCATCGGCCTTCGGGCACAACAGCGGGCCGCCCTACCCCCAAATCGGGGGAGGAATTTAATTAAAAAGGAATGTCGTCGTCCAGATCGTCAAAACCCGGCGCCTTGGCTGCCGACTTCGCTGGCCGGGACGGGGCCGCGGCGGGCGCATCAGCAGACTCGCCGGCGGATTCCTCGCGGCGGCCGCCCACAAACTCCAGCTCGGTGACCCGCGCCCGCAGCGAAAATCCCTGGCCGCTGCCGTCTTTTTTTTCATAAGTCTCGATATGCGGTTCTGAGAGCGTCACGAAGACCTGGGAGCCTTTCGACAAATAAGGCTGCAGACGCTCAACGCGGTCACCCCACATGGTGGCGTTGACCCACTGGGTCGGCCGGCGGCCATCATTGCCCTTGCGGCCGTAATCAAAGGCCAATGAAATATCCATGACAGGCTTGCCATCGGGGGTATAGCGTGCGACCGGATCATTGCCAACTCTTGCAACTCCAACCATCAACATAACTTTATCTCCTGATAAAACGCCCGGAAGTGGGACAGCCACAGCATGGACGAGAAGCCCGATCCTGACGATCAGCCATTTGGCTAAGCCGCCCGGGGCCGGCGGGGGCCCAATTCTTTTAGTCCAAAAGAGATGATGCCCCAAACCAGGATCGCGGCAGCGCAGGCCCAGTAGACTGCGGCCGCGCCAAAGGCCTTGGCCATCAGGCCGCCCAGCAGGCCGCCGGAGAAAAGCCCGAGAGATTGCGTGGTGTTGTAGACTCCCAGGGCCAGTCCCCGATGCGAGGACGGCGCCACCCGCGAGACCCAGGAAGGCAGAAACGCTTCTAAGGCATTAAATGCGGTGAAAAATCCGAGCAGCAGCACTGCCCAGGCCCACAACGAGGACGCCGCAAAGCCAAAGCCTACAATCGACGCGCCCATCAATGCGATTGCAAAAAGAAATGCAGGCCGACTACGGCCGGTTCGCTCGGACCAGAAAATGGGCATCAGCATGAGCCCAAAAGATGCCATCACCACCGGCAGGTACAACATCCAATGATCGTGCAGGCCCAGGCCCATCTGAATAAGGGCCAGGGGAATCACAACGAAGATCGCCGTCTGGGTCATGTGAATCATGAAGATGCCAAGATTCAGCCGCATCAGCTGACCATCGCGCAGCACAATGTGCTGGATGTCGGAAAACGAAACCTCGGGGGTCTGCCGTCGGGCAGGCTCTGCCATTCGCATCACGGGAATCATCGCCATGACAACCAGCGCCGCAGTCAGCCAGAAGAGGCCCGACATTCCAAACATCGCTGAGAGCACCGGCGCCATCACCAAAGACAACGCAAATGCAAGCCCAATGGTCGCGCCGATCAGCGCCATCGCTCGCGTGCGAACCTCCTCACGTGTTGAGTCTGCCAAAAATGCAGTCACCGCAGCTGAGATCGCGCCGGCGCCCTGCAGGGCCCGGCCAATGGCCAAGCCAGCAATGCTTGTGGCCAGTGCCGCGACAACACTTCCAAAGGCGAAGATCACCAGGCCGATAAGAATCACGCGGCGTCGGCCATAACGATCCGAGGCTGCGCCAAATGGAATCTGCAGAAGTGCCTGGGTCAGTCCATAGATACCCGCAGCGATGCCGACCCACATCGGATCATCCCCACCCTGAAGTGCCTGAGACTCAGCGGCCAGCACGGGGAAGACAAGAAACAGGCCGAGCATCCGCAGGCCGTAGAGCATGGAGAGGGCCAGACAGGCCCGCCATTCCTGGCCGGTGAAACGAATCGTTGAGGCTGCTTGAGTCATAACCACGGGGTATAGTAGTCGATTGGCCTTTTGATTTAAGTGCGCTGAGTCGCTCTGGCCCAATCACGCTGACCCCAACCCACACGCGAACCCCTCACGGCCTGGCTTATGCAATCGCTTTTTCCGCAATCGCTACTTCGAGTTCGCGGTGCCCGGACCCACAACCTAAAAAATATTGATGCGGATTTACCGCGGCATCAGCTGATTGTCATTACCGGGCTCTCCGGGTCGGGAAAATCTTCCCTGGCATTTGACACACTGTATGCCGAGGGCCAGCGACGCTATGTCGAATCGTTATCGGCCTACGCCCGACAGTTTCTGCAGCTGATGGAAAAGCCCGATGTCGATCTCATTGAGGGCTTGTCGCCAGCCATCGCCATTGAGCAAAAAGCCGCCAGCCACAATCCCCGTTCCACCGTTGGCACGGTGACTGAAATTCACGACTATCTCCGGCTGCTGTTTGCACGGGCTGGGGTGCCCCACTGCCCTCAGCATCCACATCACCGACTGGAATCTCAGACCGTTTCTCAGATGGTGGATCAGATCCTGGCCTGGCCAGAGCAGTCTCGGCTCACCATTCTGGCGCCAGTGCTTTCACAGCGTAAAGGAGAGCATGCCGAGCTCATCAACAGTCTGCGTGCGCAGGGCTTCGTTCGGGTCCGGGTGCAGACCGAACACCAGCCGCCGCTGTTGCGCGATATCGATCAGCTCATTGGTTTGAATAAAAACCAAAAACACTCGATTGATGTCGTGATTGATCGGCTCAGAGTCAAGCCTGAAATCACACAACGTCTGGCAGAGTCTTTAGAGACTGCGCTGCGGCTCGGCGACGGGCGGGCCCTGGTCAGCTGCGAGGCAGACGGCAGCAGTCCGACCTCGGCAGAGTCTAACGCCCATGTCTTTTCGACCACGCTGTCTTGCCCCGAATGTGGATTTAGCCTGAAAGATCTCGAGCCCGGACTTTTTTCATTCAATAGTCCGGCCGGGGCCTGCATGTCCTGCGACGGCATCGGCACCGTTGAATTTTTTGATCCCAAACGCGTTGTTCAATTTCCCAACTTAAGCCTTGCATCGGGCGCAATCAAAGGCTGGGATCGGCGCAACGCATTTTATTTTCAGCTGCTGCAGAGCCTGTCAGATCATTACCAATTTGATCTCGAAACGCCGTTTGAGCAGCTGCCAGATCGCATTCAGTCGGTGATTCTTCACGGCTCCGGCGATGAGGCGCTGCCCCTACGCTACCCGGGAGACCGCGGAACGCTCATCACAAGGCAGCATCCCTTCGAAGGAATCTTGCCCAACCTGGAGCGCCGATGGCGTGAAACCGATGCAACGGCGGTCAAGGAAGAACTCGGCCGCTACCGCAGCGTCCAGGCCTGCCCGGCCTGTGCCGGATCGCGGCTTCGGCCTGAGGCCCGATTTGTCCGAGTTGGGGCGCCAGGCCATGATATTGATCTACCGAGCCTGGCGGCCATGCCGCTGAAATCCGCACTGCAACGGCTCGAGCAGCTGCAGCTCTCGGGCATGCGGGCGGCGATTGGCGAAAAAATTCTTTCAGAAATTTCTCAACGCCTTGGATTTCTCATTAATGTCGGTCTGGACTATCTGACCCTGGATCGCTCGGCCGCCACACTCTCGGGCGGCGAAGGCCAGCGCATCCGACTGGCCAGCCAGATCGGTGCGGGCCTCTCCGGTGTGATGTATGTGCTCGATGAGCCTTCAATTGGATTGCATCAGCGTGATAACGACCGCCTGCTGTCGACCTTGCGCAAACTGCGCGATCTGGGCAACACCGTGATCGTTGTCGAGCATGATGAAGATGCCATTCGCACCGCCGACTTCATCATCGACATGGGCCCGGGTGCAGGCCAGCATGGTGGCGAAGTGGTCGCCATCGGTGGCCTGCAAGATATTCTGAGCGCACCCCGATCACTCACTGGCCAATACCTCAACGGCCAGCGCAGCATACCGATTCCAAAACAGCGTCAGCGCCCAGGCGAGCGCCGGCTGCGCGTGGTGGGCGCCCACGGTAACAATCTCAAGCAGGTCACGGCGGAGATCCCCTGCGGACTGATGGTCTGCATTACCGGCGTATCGGGCTCCGGGAAATCGACCCTCATCAACGATACGCTTGTGGCTGCAGCTGCCAAAAAAATCAATGGTGCCCATCTCGAGCCCGCAGGCATGGAGGCCATTGAGGGCCTGGAGTTTTTCGATAAGGTCATCAGTGTGGACCAGAGCCCAATCGGACGCACGCCGAGAAGCAACCCCGCCACCTACACGGGCCTCTTTACACCCATCCGCGAGCTCTTCGCGCAGACGCCCACTGCTCGCGAACGTGGCTATGACACAGGCCGCTTTTCTTTTAATGTCAAGGGTGGCCGATGTGAGGCCTGCCAGGGTGATGGCCTTGTCCGCGTTGAAATGCACTTTCTGCCGGATGTGTACGTGCCCTGCGATGTCTGCCATGGTCTGCGCTATAACCGTGAGACCCTCGATGTGCGATATCGCGGGAAGAATATTGCTGAAGTGCTCGGCCTGACGATCGATGAAGCCATGGAATTTTTCCGTGCAGTACCCAATATCTCTCGACGGCTGCAGACGCTGATTGATGTTGGGCTGGGCTATATCAAGCTTGGACAGAGTGCCACGACGTTATCTGGCGGCGAGGCCCAGCGGGTCAAGCTCTCGCAAGAACTCTCGAAGCGTGATACCGGAAAAACACTCTACATCCTTGATGAGCCGACGACCGGGCTGCACTTTCATGACATCGCCCTGCTGTTAAAAGTTCTACAAACACTGCGAGACGGTGGCAACACCCTGATCATCATTGAGCACAATCTTGATGTCATCAAAACCGCAGACTGGATCATTGATCTCGGCCCCGAAGGCGGAGATGGTGGCGGACAGCTGGTGGCAGCCGGCACGCCTGAGACGGTGGCCCAGTGTGCCGAGAGCCATACCGGACGCTATCTGGCCAATGTTCTAAAAGGCAACCGCGGCGGACAATAGTTTGAGTGGTTTGTTAGGGCCATCGTAAGAGACCACCAGCATTTCCCCCATCGCCACGTACTGGCCGGTCAGGCCAGTAACCGTAACCTGGTGCGTGACCCAGACTTCAAAGCCGGATGCTACGGGCCGCTGCGCCAGAGTGCGGGCGGCCTGAAAGGCCTGCTGCAGCTGACGCTCACGATCGCCTTGCCCCTGGAAAAAGGAGTTCAATGGGGCCCAGGGCTCAATCGGAATCTCAGGCCCTCGGCCCATCGAACGAAACGCCTCACTTGCAGTCTCCAGGCATCGACACCACTGACTGGATCGCACACGATCTGGCCGAAGACCACGCTCCAAAAACCAGCGGCCAATCGCTCGGGATTGTTCCCGTCCCTGCGGTGAGAGGTTGCGTTGGGTGCTGCAATCACCGAGCCGAAAGTTCGGTGGATCTCCGACGCCTGGAACCGTCATGGCATGGCGAATCAAGGCAAGGCCGCCGGACTGCAGAGCTGCAATCGCCTGCCGATCCTGGCCGGCGGCAGCCCGATCATGACTGAGGGCAGGACGTATCAGGCCAACAAAGGGGGCTGCAGCAAGCCCCGCCATCGCCTGCCGGCGCCCCTGGCGCCGACGCTCTGAATGGCTTGCCATTGCCGATGCAGCAGTGATGGGTTCGGACTCCGGGTCAGCCAAAGAGATCGTCAAGCTTTTTTTGCGCTGTCTCGGCGTCCGCATGCGACTTGCCTCGGGCCTGGGGGTACTCCTCGGCGATGCGATCTTCCCAATACGTCGTGGGATTGGGGGCGTTGCACAGACGCCGAAAGACCTCGCTGGGAACTGACTGATAGCGGCGCAGACTGCCATCTTGAAAATACAATACAAGCTGCCGATCGCGAGGCTCGTAGTCGGCACGCTGAATTCGTCCGACGGTAAAGGTTTTGGTGTCCATGCCTGCTATGGTAAGAAAAGTGTTTTAGAGCGCAACCGTGGGCAGACAGCGCATGGCTTTGCGCAAAATTTTATAAACATCGAGATCGAACTCAGGCCTGCCGTTTTCAAGCAGACTATGGATTTCGTCTTCTCGACTGGCCGAGCCGAGATAGCACCAGGCATCCACCACGTGCACGACCGAGGCCTCGCGCAGGCCAATCGGACCCTGATGTGGCCAGGCCGGCAGACGCATCGTCGAGAGGGCCATGAGCAGCCGCGCATGATGCAACGCTAAACGCTCGCGGCCGATACAGCCACCGCGGCAGGTCTTTAACTGAAAGCCAAAGCACGCCGCGCCTGACGCAGCCTTCTCGAGCCCAAGCAAGACCTTGCAAAGACTTTCTTGGCGAGCGATCTCGGTGAGCATCTCTACGGCATCGCGCTGACTGCGAAAAATCCCATACAAATCCGGCTGGGTCCCAAGATTTAAATCTCTGGCCCAGACTAACTCCGCCTGCGCGGCGTTGGGACCGTCAGGCGCGGACTTCAGCTGGGGCGCGACTCGCCATGAACAGAGCTCTTTATTGCGCCTGAGCCGCTGATTGTGGGTCGGCAATAATTTTTTAACGAGCGATGACTCCAGCAGCAATGCAGCAATCTCACCGGCAGTCTCGATCCAGTCAACACGCTGCACCTGCATCGATAGACTCATCTCCTTGCCGCGCGCGTGATCCGATGCGAAATGCGCGAGCACCCGTTTGCGCAAATGGTTTGACTTGCCGACATAGAGCGGCAGGCTATTCTCGCCATAAAAGATATACACCCCATGGCCCTCGGGAATTCTCTCTGGAAGATCGGAGTCAAGCTGCGCCGGCAAGGCAGGCCGGGCAGTCAATGTTGCAATCGTCTGCTGCAACACGTCTGGCGAAAATAATGGCCAGAGCTTTTCCCAGAATTGAAAAATCAGATCAGCATCGGCCAAGGCACGATGCCGGCCCGAAGGAATCAGTCCATGCCGCTCAATCAACGCATCAAGATTATGCCGTGGCGCATTGGGAAACAGGGCCCGAGAAAGTTTCACTGTGCATAAGACACGGGCCCGAAAATCGATGCCACATCGCTTGAATTCGTTCTTCAAAAAACCGTAATCGAAGCGGGCATTGTGCGCAATGAAGAGCTTGCCAGTCAGCCGATCGATCAGGTCTCCGGCAACTGCTTCAAATGCGGGTGCATCCGCCACCATCTCATCGGTAATGCCGGTAAGCCGCGCAATGAAATCAGGAATCCGCGCCTGAGGATGAATCAGCTGATTAAACCGCTCTACGCCACGGGCTGATACATGCACGATGCCGATCTCGGTGATGCGGTCCCGGGTCGCCGTAGCCCCCGTCGTCTCCAGATCGACAAACACCATCTCTGGAATGGCCGGAAGGATCATGCCAATGCCGCGAGCCGCTCCAGCGCCCGCGACAGGGTCTCCTCCTTTTTGGCGAAGCAAAATCGAATGGTTTTGTTTTCGACGGGATCCTGATGAAAAGCCGACATGGGAATAGCCGCTACTCCAACCTCAGTGGTCAGCCACTTACAAAAATCAAGCTCTGACTGCGTAGAGATCGCTGAATAATCCACCAGCTGAAAAAAAGTTCCCTCGCAGGGATACAGCCGAAACGGCGTCTTCGCAAGGCCCTGGCGAAAAAAATCCCGCTTTCGCTGATAAAACTGCGGCAGCGTTAGGTAGCGCTCGGCATTCTGCATGTAGGCCGACAGGCCAACCTGCATGACGCTATTGGTCACAAAGACATTGAACTGATGGACCTTGCGAAACTCGGCCATGATCTCCCGTGGGGCGACGACCGAACCCACCTTCCAGCCGGTGACATGAAAGGTCTTGCCAAACGACGACACCACAATGGCCCGCTCGGCCAAGGCCGGAAATGCACTGACACTGCGATGCGGCTCACCATCAAAAATCATGTGTTCATAGACTTCATCTGAAATCACCAGCAGGTTATGTCGCAGCACGATGGACTCAAGGATTCGCAGCTCTGCCTCGCGGAGAATCATTCCCGATGGGTTGTGCGGAGAGTTCACCATGATGGCCCGGGTCTTGGGCGAAACAGCCGATGCGACACGGTCCCAATCCACGCGGTAGGCCGATGTCATCGGCACGCGAATCGCTTGCGCTCCGGCCAATTCAATGCTGGGAATGTAGCTGTCATACACCGGCTCAAGAACAATGACCTCATCACCCGGATGTACCAGCGCCAAGACAGCGGTCATCAGGGCCTGGGTCGCCCCGGCGGTGATCATGACCTCGGTCTCGGGATCATAACGGCGTCCATACAGCACACTGATTTTTTCTGCGACCGCCTCACGTAAGGCAGCAACACCATTGAGCGGTGCATATTGATTCTGACCAGACCGCATGGCTGCATTCACCGCATCCAAGAGCTCCGAATCAGGCTCGAAGTCGGGAAAGCCCTGGCCGAGATTGACGGCGCTGCTGCGATTGGCAAGGGCGGACATCACCGTAAAGATGGTGGTGCCCACGTTCGGCAGTCGTGATCTCATCGCTTGATTTGGCACAGCAAACTTACCGGTTCTGCTCAGCGTGCATTTAGCGCGGCAGCGCCGATGCACCCATCAGAAATTCATCCACCGCCCGGGCCGCCTGGCGGCCCTCTCGGATCGCCCAGACCACCAGTGACTGCCCGCGACGCATATCTCCGGCGGCAAACACTTTTTTAATGTTTGTGGCGTAGCAACGATCGCCCTCGGTGGTGGCCCGCGCATTACCGCGTGCATCCTTATCGACACCAAATGCCTCGACAATGGATCCGATTGGCGAAACAAAACCCATGGCCAACAACACCAGATCTGCCTTCAGAATCTGCTCTGAGTCGGCGACCTCCACCATCTTGCCGTCTTTCCATTCGACCCGCACACTCTTTAAGGCGGTGACCTGTCCGTTTTCGCCCATGAACTCCTTGGTCGCAATCGCGAACTCCCGATCACAACCTTCTTCATGGCTCGAAGATGTTCGCAGCTTAATCGGCCAATACGGCCAAGTCAGGGCCTTATTCTCATGCTCGGGCGGCTGTGGCATCAGTTCGAACTGGGTCACGCTTGCTGCACCATGACGATTCGATGTGCCCACACAATCCGAGCCGGTATCGCCACCGCCAATGACGATGACATGCTTTCCGTCGGCACGAATCTGGTCCTCAAGCGGATCGCCCGCATTCACTTTATTTTGCTGCGGCAAAAACTCCATCGCGAAATGAATGCCGCGCAGTTCACGGCCCGGCACAGGCAGATCCCGTGGCTGCTCGGCACCACCGGTCAGCAGTACCGCATCAAATGCGGCCATCAGTTCCGTCGGGCTGATCGAAGTCTTCGCCCAGTTGGTGACCTTGGCCTCGGCGGGAAGGGCTGCTACCAGCACTCCGGTTTTAAAAATAACACCCTCGGCCTGCATCTGCTCCACGCGACGATCGATGTGAATCTTTTCCATCTTGAAATCAGGAATGCCATAGCGCAGCAGTCCACCAATGCGGTCATTTTTTTCAAAGACGGTCACTGCATGTCCCGCCCGCGCAAGCTGCTGGGCCGCCGCAAGGCCCGCCGGACCGGAGCCGACGACCGCAATGGTCTTGCCGGTTTTCGTCGCGGCTGGCTGAGGCACGACCCAGCCCTCGGCCCACCCACGATCAATGATGGCGTGCTCAATCGACTTAATGCCAACGGGGTCATCGTTGACGTTGAGTGTGCAGGCGGCCTCGCAGGGCGCAGGGCAAATACGGCCCGTGAACTCAGGAAAGTTATTGGTCGAATGCAGCGTCTCCAGGGCATGCTTCCAATCCTGCCGGAAGACCAGATCATTGAAATCCGGAATGATGTTGTTGACTGGGCAGCCGTTGTTGCAAAAGGGAGTGCCGCAATCCATACAACGCGCCGCCTGGACCTTCGCCTGCTTATCGTCTAAGCCGATCACAAACTCTTTGTAATTCTTGAGTCGCTGCTCGACCGGTAAATAGCCTTCCTCTAGCCGCTCAAACTCCATGAAGCCTGTGATCTTACCCATTTATGCTGCCACCTTGTCTGTCTGTGTTGCCTTCTTTTGTTGCATCTCAGAGAGTGCACGACGGTATTCGTGCGGAAAGACTTTGATAAATTTTTCCCGAGCCAATGCCCACTGATCCAAAATCTCGCGGGCTCGGCGGCTGCCGGTCCAACGGTGATGATCCTCGATGAGTTTCTTCAGCTCCGCATCATCTTCGGCCGGTAATTTTTCCAAGGCGACCATCGCGGTGTTGCAGCGGCTCGCAAAGCCGCCGTCTTCATCAAATACGTACGCAAAGCCGCCTGACATGCCGGCAGCAAAGTTTCTTCCGGTCTTGCCCAGAACCACCACCTTGCCGCCCGTCATGTATTCGCAGCCATGGTCCCCCGTGCCCTCCACGACAGCGGTCGCACCCGATAACCGAACTGCAAATCGCTCGCCGGCAACGCCGCTCAAGAAGGCCTCACCGGCAGTGGCCCCATAAAGCACCGTATTGCCCACGATGATGTTGTCATGGGCCACGCCGCGAAAATCGATGCTCGGACGCACGACCACGCGGCCGCCCGAGAGGCCCTTGCCTGTGTAGTCGTTAGCATCGCCAATCAAATACAGGGTGATCCCTTGAGCGAGAAATGCGCCAAACGACTGGCCACCCGTGCCTTCGAGCTGAATACGAATCGTGTCATCGGGAAGTCCGTCGGGATGGTGGCGCGTCAGCGCACCCGATAGCATTGCGCCAACACTCCGATTGACGTTTCGGGCCACTTCCATGAAATGGACCCGCTCGCCACGTTCAATGGCTGGACGCGATTTTTCAATCAAGACGTTATCCAAGGACTTCTTCAGGCCGTGGTCCTGCGTCTCGGTGTGATAGGCCGGGCCATGGGCATCTGTCGGCCGGTAAAAGAGTCGAGAAAAATCTAGGCCTCGGGCCTTCCAGTGCGCCACTCCTTTGCGCGTATCGAGAAGATCAGCGCGCCCAATCAGATCGTCGAATCGCGCGATGCCGAGCTGGGCCATGATCTGCCGCACTTCTTCAGCGATGAAGAAAAAGTAATTCACAACATGTTCAGGCCGGCCGGTGAATTTCTTACGCAGCACTGGATCCTGGGTAGCAACGCCCACCGGGCAGGTATTCAGATGGCATTTACGCATCATGATGCAGCCCTCAACCACCAGCGGTGCGGTCGCGAACCCAAACTCATCGGCACCCAGCAGCGCACCAATCACCACGTCGCGGCCGGTCTTCATCTGACCATCGGCCTGCACACGAATCCGACTGCGCAGCCCGTTTAAGACCAAGGTCTGCTGCGTCTCAGCCAGGCCGATCTCCCAGGGGGTGCCCGCATGTTTAATCGACGACCAGGGCGATGCGCCGGTGCCCCCATCATGGCCAGCAATCACAACGTGATCGCTCTTGGCTTTCGCAACTCCAGCGGCCACCGTGCCCACGCCAACCTCGGAGACCAGCTTGACTGAGATCGAGGCGTGGGGCGCCACGTTCTTCAAATCATGAATGAGCTGGGCCAGATCTTCGATCGAATAAATATCGTGATGCGGCGGCGGCGAGATCAGCCCAACGCCAGGCACCGAGTGCCGCAGCTTGCCAATATATTGCGAGACCTTACCGCCGGGCAGCTGGCCCCCCTCACCCGGCTTCGCACCCTGGGCCATCTTGATCTGAATCTGATCGGCCGAGACCAAATACTCTGCGGTGACGCCGAAACGGCCCGAGGCCACCTGCTTGATCTTCGAGCGCAGGGAATCGTTTTCCGAGAGCTCGTAGTCCACTTCAATCACGTCCTTGCCAACAATCTCCGACACACGAGTGCCTTTGGCAATCGGGATGCCCTTGAGCTCATTGCGATAACGATTTTGATCCTCGCCGCCCTCGCCGGTATTGCTCTTGCCGCCAATCCGATTCATCGCAATGGCCAGCGTGGTGTGGGCCTCTGTCGAAATCGAGCCCAGCGACATTGCGCCGGTCGCAAAACGTTTCACAATCTCTTTGGCGGGCTCCACCTCTTCGAGCGAAATGGCCTTAGCAGGGTCGACGCGAAATTCAAACAGTCCACGTAAGGTCATATGACGACGGCTCTGATCATTAATGATCTGGGCGTACTCTTTATATGAGCTCCAGTTATTGGCCCGTGTCGAATGCTGCAGCTTGGCAATGGCATCGGGAGTCCACATATGCGACTCACCCCGGACACGCCAGGCATACTCGCCACCCGCCTCGAGCATTTCGGCCAAGACCGGATCATGACTGAAGGCCAGCTGGTGGGTGCGAATGGCCTCCTCAGCAATTTCAAAGACACCAATGCCCTCGACTTGGCTGGGCGTGCCCGTGAAATACTGATCAATCGTATCGCGATTAATTCCAATGGCCTCAAAGATCGCCGCGCCACAGTAGGACATGTAGGTGCTGATGCCCATCTTAGACATAATTTTTGAAAGGCCCTTGCCGATGGCTTTCACATAATTGGCAATCGCCTTCTCTGCCGAGAGTTCTGCCGGAAGATCCTGATGCAGCGCGGCCAGTGTCTCCATCGCAAGATACGGATGCACGGCCTCTGCGCCATAGCCGGCCAGCACTGCAAAGTGATGGACCTCGCGGGCGGAGCCCGTCTCCACCACCAATCCGGCCAGCGTGCGCTTGCCCTCGCGGACCAGATGCTGGTGTATCGCTGAGAGCGCAAGCAGCGCAGGCACTGCCACGGACTGAGGCCCAATATTGCGGTCACTCACAATCAGAATATTTTTACCCGATTGAATCGCATCAATCGCCTCAGCGCACAACGATGCCAGCTTGGCTTCCACGCCCTCACGGCCCCACTGCAAGGGATAAGTGATGTCCAGCACATAGCTCTTGAATTTGCCCTGGGTGTGCTGCTCGATCTGGCGCAGCCGATGCATATCTGCAAAATCAAGAATCGGCTGACTGACCTCAAGCCGCATCGGGGGGTTCACCTGGTTGATGTCCAACAGATTCGGCCGGGGCCCGATAAACGAGACCAGCGACATCACAATCGCCTCGCGGATCGGATCAATCGGCGGATTGGTCACTTGCGCAAAGAGCTGTTTGAAATAGTGGTAAAGCGGCTTGTTTTTGTCGGAGAGCACCGCCAGCGGCGTGTCGTTGCCCATCGATCCCACTGCCTCCTCGCCATTGGCCGCCATGGGTGCCATAAGAAACTTGATGTCCTCTTGGCTGTAGCCAAAGGCCTGCTGCCGATCCAACAGACTGACCATGTTCTGCGCAATCGCCGGGGAGCGATCGGCCTGGCCCAAGGTATCCAGCCGAATGCGAAGATTTTCGATCCATTGCTTATACGGCTTGGCTTTGCTCAACGAGGACTTGAGCTCCTCGTCATTGATCATTCGGCCCTGCTCAAGATCAATCAAAAACATTTTTCCCGGCTGCAGTCGCCATTTGCGGACGATCTTGGACTCAGGCACCGGCAAGACGCCCGACTCAGAGGCCATGATCACCAGATCATCATCTGTAATGCAATAACGCGAGGGTCGCAGGCCATTGCGATCCAGGGTCGCACCAATCTGCCGTCCATCGGTAAACACGATGGAGGCGGGGCCATCCCAGGGCTCCAGCATTGCGGCGTGGTATTCATAAAACGCCCGACGCGTTTCGTCCATGGTGGCGTGCTGCTCCCAGGGCTCGGGAATCATCATCATGGCCGCCTGGGCCATCGGATATCCGGAGGCCACCAGCAGCTCAAGACAGTTATCGAAGGTCGCCGTATCCGATTGGCCCGCAAAGCTTATCGGATACAGCTTTTGCAAATCCGCACCGAGCACAGGCGAGCTCATCACGCCCTCGCGGGCCCGCATCCAGTTGTAATTGCCCTTGACGGTGTTGATTTCACCGTTGTGGGCCACCATTCGATAAGGATGGGCCAGTGACCACTGTGGGAAGGTATTGGTGGAGAATCGCTGGTGGACGAGTGCCAGGGCCGAAGTGCAGCGCGGATCCTGGAGATCCAGGTAATAGTCGCCGACTTGATCGGCAAGCAGCAGCCCCTTGTAAACAATCGTACGGCTCGACATGCTGGGCACGTAATACTCTTGGCTGTGCGTGAGTCGAAGTCGCTGAATCGCGCTCGAGGCGGTCTTGCGAATGACGTAGAGCTTGCGCTCCAACGCATCTTGCACAATCACATCGGCGCCACGTCCAATAAAGATCTGCCGCATCACGGGCTCTTTATCACGCACGCGGGGCGACATCGGCATGTCACGATTGGTGGGCACATCACGCCAGCCCAGCACGACCTGGCCTTCGGCGCGAACAGCACGCTCCAATTCCTGCTCGCAGGCCAGCCGAGAGGCACTCTCTTTCGGTAAAAACACCTGGCCCACGCCATACTCACCCGGTGGCGGCAGGGCCACGCCCTGCCTGGTCATCTCCTCTCGGAAATATGCATCGGGAATTTGGATCAGGATGCCCGCGCCATCGCCCATCAGCGCATCGGCGCCAACAGCGCCCCGATGATCAAGGTTGCAAAGAATGAGCAGGCCCTGACTGACGATCTCGTGGGATTTGCTGCCCTTGATGTGGGCAATAAAACCAACGCCGCAGGAGTCGTGTTCGTTTCGGGGATCGTAGAGGCCTTGGGCGGAGGTCATGATGCATGGCAATAAGTTTTCGGGCCGACAACTATAGCCGTGGGCCCGCCGTCACATCAAGAAAAAATCGCTCTTCAAGCCCTTTAAAAACTGAATTTTAATTGGGGTCAGACAATAATATAAAAAGGCCGGTATCAATCTCCAATAAAAATTGGGGACATATAATTCGTTAAAATTCTCCGATGCCTTTCGACGGCCTGCCCCTTGGCCTGCGGACCCATCGAGCCCTCTCCTCTGCTGAGAGGCTGGCCATCAACTGATCGGTCGCCCATGGTCGGCCACTGGCCAGCCCGCGTCGAATGTTTTCCCAAATGTCTTCAGCCAAGGCCTGATCGAAGACCCCGGAATATTTCGCCTCTCGCTCAAAGGGCGTATTGCCCATTGACCAATAGGCCGGGAGTGCTGTCAGCCGTGGCTCAGGCATCTGTCCAAGATGGCTAGCCAGGCTTGACCAGGCCCAGTCGGCCGGCCGACTGCACAGGCCTTCACGCGCAGGAAGGCATTCGATGGCCCGCTGCACCAAGAGTCCAAAGGCCGGCTCATCAATCCAGTATGCTCGGTAACGGCCCTCCCAGAGCGTGCCTTGCCGTGACCACCGAGAATTAAAACGCCGGACATAGCTGCGGCCGACCTGCTGAACGACATCGGCCATAGCATCCGCGCGCTGTGGCGTGACCAGCCAGTGGGCCTCACTTTTTAACAAACAGAATGCATGCACGCGCAGGCCAAAACTTACCGATGCCTGAAGAAAAGATTCAAGGTAAGACTTGCGATCCTGATCATCCCGAAAAATTTCGGCACGATCATGCCCTCGCTGAACCAAGTGATAGGTTCTTCCGGGACGTGCATCACGGGCCTGTCGCGCCATGGCTTCCTCTTGGGCACTAATCGTTTACATCATGCGCCTGAGTCTGACCCTGATGCAATCGCTTTTTCTATCACCTCAGTGATCAGTTCCGATTCGACCGCCGAAGTCTCTGCAGCACCCATGCTGCGCAGCACCACATAACGAATTCGGCCGGACTGGGCCTTTTTGTCATGCGACATCAGCTCAAGATAGCGGGCCGCGGGCCATTTCGGCGGAGCAACGGGAAGGCCCGCCCGGGCCACCAGCCGAACAATACGCTGCTGCTGCTGCGCAGTAATGCCGCCGAGTCGGCACGAAAGATCGGCTGCCAAGATCATCCCGCAGCCGACCGCCTCACCATGCAGCCACGACCCGAAGCCTAAACCCGCCTCGATCGCATGGCCAAAAGTATGGCCAAAATTCAAAATCGCCCGCAGGCCTGACTCGCGCTCATCGGCCACCACGACCTGGGCTTTCAGTTCGCAGGAACGAGTAATGGCAGTCGTCAGTGCAGCAGGCTCGCGCGCAAGTAAAGCATCAATGGATTGCTCAAGCCAAGAAAAAAATTCAGCATCCAAAATGCAGCCGTACTTAATGACTTCCGCAAGACCAGCGCTGAACTCACGGGGGGCTAAGGTGGCCAGTGTGTCGGTGTCAATCAGCACTGCGGCAGGCTGATAAAAGGCGCCGATCATATTTTTGCCCAGCGGGTGGTTGATTGCGGTCTTTCCGCCAACCGATGAATCCACCTGCGCAAGCAGCGTCGTCGGTACCTGAACGAATCGCATGCCGCGCTGATAACAGGCCGCCGCAAAGCCTGCCATATCACCGACGACGCCGCCGCCGAGTGCCACGAGCGTCTCGCCACGCTCAAATCGATGTGCCATCAGCTGATCAAAAATCAGATTCAGGTGCTGCCAGTCTTTGGTCTGCTCACCATCCGGCAGCTGAATCACCACGACTGAAAATTTCCACTCTCGCAGCTGCTGCGCAATTGCCTCGGCATACAGGGGGCCAACACGATCATTGGTGACGAGGGCAACACGGCCGGGCGCCAGCGCCTCCTGCCAACACGACTGCAAACGATTGACTCCTGATCCAATCCAGATCGGATAACTCCGATCATCAAGTGATACCTTAAGCGTTTTCATGATGGAAATATCCTGCATCACTAAGGCCCTGCTCAATCGCGCGCATGACGACAGTAACCGAGGCACGGGTCGTGGGAACAATCAGATTCGCAATCGAGCGATAAAGAAAATCACGATCGCGGTAAAGCGCCTCCAGGGTGGCCCGCGGATCAGGGGATTGTTTCAAAAGCGGCCGGCTGGTGTCGAGCTTGAGGCGGGTCCAGAGATGCTGCGGCTGCGCATCTAGATAGATCACAAATCCTTGGCTGAGGGCCTTGCGATTTTCTTCCGACAAAATTGCGCCGCCGCCCGTGGTCACCACGGTGTCCTGAAGGGTCATCGCCTCGGCAATCATTTTTGCTTCACGCCGGCGAAAGCCGGCCTCGCCCTCCAGATCGAAAATGGTCGAGACACTCGCGCCACAGCGCCGCTCGATTTCCTGATCCGTATCGAGAAACGGCAGCCCATGACGCTTGGCCAGCCGCTTGCCCACGGTGGTTTTTCCAGCGCCCATCAGGCCAATAAACACAATGTTTCGCATGGAATGCAGTCTAGCAGGCGATACACTTGCGCTTATGGGTGTAGTCCTGCGTTGGCTCGGAATTCTCTTTGCGGCGTTGGTGGCAGTTGTGGCCATCGGCCTGCTGGTGATCGCTCTGGCCACCCCCCGACTGCCGCCGATCAATGCCGTGGCAGAGTACCAGCCGAAAATGCCGCTGCGTGTCCTGACGGCCGATGGCGTGCTGATCGGAGAGTTTGGCGAAGAGCGGCGCAGCCTGGTCCGGCTTCCCGATGTGCCCAAGGTCCTGGTGCAGGCCATTCTTGCAGCCGAAGACGACTCGTTTTTTCAGCATCGTGGCATTGATTTTCTGGGGATTGCCCGAGCCATGGTCGCCAACGTCTTCTCCGGCAGCAAGTCCCAGGGGGCCAGCACCATCACCATGCAAGTCGCGAGAAATTTTTTTCTATCATCAGAAAAAACATTCACAAGAAAAATCTATGAAGTGCTGCTCGCCTCTGAAATCGAACGCAAGCTCACCAAGAATCAGATTCTTGAGCTTTACCTAAATCAGATTTATCTGGGCAAGCGGGCCTACGGTTTTGCCGCAGCCTCACAGACCTATTTCGGCAAAGAGATTTCACAAATCACGCTGGCCGAGGCCGCAATGCTGGCGGGCCTACCCAAGGCGCCCTCGGCATTTAATCCGGCCGCCAATATGCGGCGGGCAACACTACGGCAGCATTACGTGCTTGGCCGAATGGAGAAGCTTGGTCTCATTAGCCCACGGCAGGCCGAGGCCGCGAAAAAAGAAAAAATCATGGTCATCGGCCGAATCGATGATTTTCCAGTGCGGGCCCCTTACATCGCTGAGATGGTCCGACAGCTGGTCTTTGATCAATACAAAGAAGAGGCCTACACCCGCGGCCTTACGGTCTACACCACGATCACAGCTGAAGAACAACGGGCCGCCCATAAAGCGGTCCGCAATGGCCTGATGGAATACGATCGGCGTCAAGGCTGGCGTGGGCCCGAAGCATTCATCACACTGCCAAGCTCGCGCGATGCCCAAGAAGATGCGATCGAAGACGCCTTAAACGATCGGCCCGACAGCGATGAGCTGCTCACTGCAATTGTGATTGATGTCAGCGATACGAAAGTTGTTGTACGCCGCGCCCGGGGCCAACGGATCGAGATCTCGGGTGATGGATTAAAGTTTGCAAGCCCCGGACTGTCATCGGTGGCGCCGCCCGCAAAGCGTCTGCGGCGCGGTGCGGTTGTTCGCATTGTGCGACTGGCTGATAACAACTTTGAAATTACACAGATGCCTGAAGTCGAGTCCGGCTTTGTGGCATTGAATCCCCAGACAGGCGCGGTCCGCGCCCTGGTGGGAGGCTTTGACTTTAATCGCAATAAATTTAACCGTGTCACACAGGCCTGGCGGCAGCCGGGGTCTGCGTTTAAGCCCTTTATCTATGCGGCCGCTTTAAATCGAGGTTTTTCTCCGGCCACCATCATTAACGATGCGCCGGTGCAGTTTGATCCAGGCCAGACTGGCGGCCAGGCTTGGGAACCAAAAAATTACGATGGGAAATTTGATGGTCCGATGAGCATGCGAACCGGCTTGGCCAAATCGAAAAATATGGTCTCGATTCGCGTGCTGCACTCCATCGGCCCCCGATATGCACAAGACTTCATCACACGATTCGGATTCGAGCCCGAGAAAAATCCGCCTTACCTCACCATGGCGCTCGGCGCGGGTTCGGTGAGCCTGATGCAAATGGCGGGCGGCTATGCCGTTTTTGCCAATGGTGGCTTTCGGATCAATCCCTACCTGATCGATCGCATCGTCGATCTAAAGGGAAAAACCCTGGCCAAGGCGCAGCCCACCAAGGCGGGCAATGAAAGCCAACGGGTGATGGATCCACGGCATGTCTTTATTGCCGACAGCATGATGCAGGAGGTCGTGCGATCAGGAACGGCAATGCGGGCCCTATCTCTGGGCCGTGCGGATCTGGCAGGCAAAACGGGCACGACGAATGACTCGATGGATGCCTGGTTCGCAGGCTATAACGCCAGCATGGTGGGGGTCGCCTGGGTGGGTTTCGATCAGCCAAGAAAATTGGGCGACCGCGAGACCGGCGGCGGCCTCGCGCTGCCCATCTGGATGGAGTTCGCCAAAGTCGCGCTTGCCAAGGCACCGGCCAGCAGTCGCACCATGCCCAATGGTGTGCTGAATATCGGGGGAGAGTTCTACACCCAGGAGAGTCGGCCGGGCGTGGGCGTGGCCAGTGTCGGCCTGAGATAAAGCGGTTTAGTCGGTGTCGGCCAACCGCCGGCCTGCCTCCAGGCTGGCCTGCTCCATAAAGACCTTCCAAAAATCAGATCCGGAGCGTGTGTCGACCCAGGCACCCGCTCGCCATCCAAAATGAAATGCGCCACGCGGCGAAGCAAGCCAGATCTGCTGCATCGGGGTCTGCAGATTCAAGACCAACTTTCGGCCGGAGGGAAACTCCAATTCCAGGACTGGTCCATGACGGCCTGATTCAATTTCACTGTCGTCGTCCTGCGACCATGCATCCACCCTGCGTTCGATTGCATCCCAGACCTTGGCGGCCTGATCCAGAAATTCAGTTTCGGTCATACTTCTCTTCCATGAATAGAATGCGCACCTTGGGCTATCGGCTCGCGCCACTGATGGCAATGATTCTAGTCGGCTGCGGCCAAAAGGGGCCGCTGTCCCTGCCCAAGCCCCAATTCCCTGCGCCTGCAGCGGCCAACGCGCCCGACCCTTCGTCATCCAGTCCACCCGCCAACGCGTCAACGCAGCCGCCAAAAAAATGAACGCCACTGCCTCATCCTCTGGCCCTCTTGCCGGGACGCGTTTTCATCGCAATTCAGCCGGCGTACTGTGCTGTGAAGGCCGGCCACTGACCGAGATTGCTCAGGCCTTTGGCACGCCTTGTTATGTCTATTCCGAGCGGACATTGCTTCAGGCCTATCAGCAATTCGCGACAGCTGCCGCCGAAAAAAATGCACTCATCTGTTATGCGCTCAAAGCAAATTCCAATCTCGCCTTAATTGCGCTGCTGGCCGCCCAGGGTGCGGGCTTTGACATTGTCTCGGTGGGCGAACTCCAGCGGGTGCTTGCAGCAGGAGGACGGCCCGATCGAATCGTGTTCTCTGGGGTTGGGAAAGCCGACTCCGAGATCGCGGCCGCCTTAGCTGCCAACATCAAATGCATCAACATTGAATCAGAGGCGGAACTCCATCGGGTTGCAAAGGTGGCGGCGGGACTGAAGCGGGTGGCGCCTATCTCACTGCGTGTCAATCCCGATATCGATGCGAAGACCCATCCCTACATCTCAACAGGCCTAAAAGAAAATAAGTTTGGTATTCCCATGGAGCAGGCCGAAGCGGTCTATCAGCAGGCCAAGGCAATGTCCTCTGTGCTGATCGCGGGTATTGACTGCCATATCGGCTCACAGATCACGAGCCTGTCGCCCTTTCTGCAGGCCGTGGATCGCGTGCTTGCGCTTGCCGATCGGCTCAGCGCTGCGGGCATTGAGATTCAACACCTTGATCTCGGCGGCGGCCTGGGCATCTGCTATGACGATGAGACACCGCCCGCACCTGCGGCACTCCTGGCGGCGGTTTTCGATCGGCTGCAGCAATGGCAGCAGACACGCTGCAGTCCTCGGCCCGAAATCCTGTTCGAATTTGGCCGCGCCATTGTCGGAAACGCCGGTGTGCTGCTCACGCGAGTTGATTTATTAAAGCCGGGGCCGTACAAGAATTTTGCGATTATCGATGCCGCCATGAATGATCTGATGCGGCCTGCGCTGTATGAGGCATGGCATAGCGTCGTCGCGGTCGCGCCCTCGGCCGCACCTGAAGCCACCTGGGATCTGGTCGGACCGGTCTGCGAGAGTGGCGACTGGATTGCCCGAGATCGTCAACTTGCGCTTTCAGCTGGCGACCTGCTCGCGGTGCTCTCGGCAGGCGCCTACGGCATGAGCATGAGTTCGAACTACAACAGCCGCCCAAGGGCTGCCGAGGTATTGATTGATGCGCAGGGCCAGGCCCACCTGATTCGCCGCCGAGAGGAGTTCACCGACCTCATCGCAGCCGAATCAATTCCCGATTATCTTCGAAAATAAATTCTTGATCCCAAAAGGATCAGCACGACAACGCTTGCGATCGCCGGATCGATAAAGTTGCTCTTGCCGGCCCGATGCAGAAAAAAATGCACGCACGCCAAGAGTGCAATTGCATAAATAACACGGTGCAGCCTCTTCCATCCGTAGCCCAGGCGTCGCATTGCGGCCGCATTCGAGGTCAAAGCCATTGGCAGCATGAGTCCGAATGACAGCAGCCCCACCGTCACGAATGGCCGCTTGAATGCATCGGCGGCAACGCCAGCCAGATCGAAATCATGCTCGAAGGCCCAGAATGCAAGCAGATGAATACAGGCGTAACCGAACGCCCACAGGCCCAGCATTCTTCGCAACGGAATCAGTTCAGGCCAGCGCAGCCACTGGCGAAACGGCGTTACACCGAGTGTGACCAGGAGCAGCGTCAGACTCCAAAGGCCAGTTGCTCGAAGAATTGCCTCCTGCGGATTGGGCCCCAGCTGTTGGCCCGCACTCCGAAACACGAGATCGGCCAACGGCAGTGCGCAGAGCAGCCAGATCAGCTGCCATGCAGTTCGCGGTGACATCAATAAAAGGTCTTCAGATCCATGCCCGCATACATCGGGGCCACCAGATCCGCATAACCATTAAAGAGCTCGGTCTTGCGTCGTGGGGCAAACAAGGCGTCAGTGCCCAAGACTCGCTCCGTGGCCTGTGACCAGCGTGGATGGGCGACCTCAGGATTTACATTGGCGTAAAAACCGTATTCCTTTGGTGCAGTAAGTGTCCAGAGTGTCGGCGGCTGGGCTTCAACAAACCGAATCTTGACGATCGACTTGCTGCTTTTAAAGCCATACTTCCAGGGCACCATAAGCCGAAGTGGCGCACCATTTTGCTCAGGCAACATCACACCATACATGCCAAAGGCCAGCAGTGACAGTGGATGCTGGGCCTCATCCATCCGCAGGCCCTCGCGATAGGGCCAACGCAGGGCACGGTATGAAAGGCCTGGCATCTGCTTGGGATCGGCTAAGGTTGTGAATTCAATAAATTTTGCTGACCCCAGCGGCTGTACCCGCCGAATCAGCTCTGACAGCGAATAGCCCACCCAAGGGATCACCATCGACCAGCCCTCGACACAACGTAGGCGCGTGATGCGCTCTTCCATCGGCGCAAGCTTTCTTAATTCGTCGATATCGAATTCGCGAGGCCGCGCAACCAGGCCCTCAACAGTAACTTTCCATGGCGCGATCTTCAGACGGCCCGGAGCCCAATATGCGGGATCCTCTTTTTCCAGGCCGAATTCATAGAAATTGTTGTAGGTGGACGCTTCTTCGAAAGGTACGGGCCGCTCCAGAATCGAGTAGCGACTCGGCTTAGCGGCAAGTGGTGCATAGGCGGAGGCGGGCTTCGGTGTAGAGGCCTGCAGCAGGCCCGGGCCTGCTGCAGCCAGAGCAGCGCCTGCGAGCACAATCGCGCGCCGGCTATGAGCCACCGACTCGGGCGTGATCTGGCCCGACAGGTGGTCGCCGCGGATTAAACGTTTTGCATCAGAGCGTGCCATAGGAATGCAATCCAGAGAGGAACATGTTCACGCCTAGAAATGCAAATCCAGTAATCAGCAAACCGACCAAGGACCAATAGGCGGCCACCTGGCCCCGTAGGCCCTTCATCATGCGCAAATGCAGCCAGGCGGCGTAATTCAGCCAGACAATCAGCGCCCAGGTCTCCTTGGGATCCCACTGCCAATACGTTCCCCAGGCCTCCGCCGCCCAGAGTGCTCCGAGAATGGTGGCAACGGTAAAAAACGCAAAGCCCACCGCAATGGCCCGATACATGACATCGTCCAGCACCTCAAGTGCCGGAAGGGCTGCACCGATGCGTCGTCGCAACGCAATCACAGCGCCGATGAAGGCTGCAGAAAATCCGAAATACAGGGCCCAGTAATCGGGCAGACCTGAGCGACGAAAGACCAGGGGCTCAGCACACAGGAGCACGCCAAGAATAAACAATGGCGCAAGCTTCCAAGTTGAAGTCGTGTGGGCATTTTCTTTAATCAGATACGCAAAGCCCACCATGGCCGCCAAGGAAAATGTGCCGTAGCCCACAAAATTGGCGGGCACATGAATCTTCATCCACCACGACTGCAGGGCGGGGACCAGCGGCTGAATTTCATGGCCAGAACGGGCCACGATATACCAAAGCAAAAATGCGACTGCAGCAGTAATGATGAGCGAAACAAATCCGCCCAGGCTGCGCGTCTTATAACGGCCCTCGTAGTAGAGATAAAACATCGCGGTGATCACCGCAAACAAAATGAAGACTTCGTAGAGATTACTGACCGGGATATGGCCGACATCGGGGCTAATCAGATACGACTCATACCAACGCACCAGTAGGCCAATCGATCCCATCACGCAGGCCGACCAGGTCAGCAGACTGCCCATCCAGAGGGCGGTCTGGCCCTGCGCGAAGAGCCCAACCCAGTAAGAAACAGTGGCAAACGCGAACAAGGCACACATCCAGAGGATGGCGGACTGAGAGGCCAGGAAATACTTCAGAAGAAAATTACTTTCCGCGGCCGCCGCAGAGCCGCCATACATCGCCACTGCAAGAATTGAAGCCGCCGCACATCCCATAAAAAATGGCCGAAGCGCAGCCCAGAAATAGCCCAATACAACAGCAGCAGGCACGCAACACCAGAGAATGACCAGTTCATAAATGTCCATGAACGAGGCATAACGTTGTGTGGCAAAGGCCGCCCCAAGGGCGGCCAGCAGGCCGAAGCCCAAATCCCAGAGGCCCCAGCGGCGTATCAAAAAACCATCAGCGGGATTCAACGTGGATGAGGCAGTATTCATGTTCGACGTTCTCCGTTGGCCGATAAGACCGCTGCCAGGGCGGAAAATTCCTTTTCAAAATCGACAGTCTGGCGGGGTGTCGAGGCAGCCATTTTCAACTCGACTTCACCCCCCTGATTCTGAGACCAAAGCCAGACCCGACGCTCCTGGACATAGAGCATCGCGAAAATACCCAGCGTGAGCAACAGACACCCTATGTAGACGGTGGTCTTGCCCGGTGAGCGCGTGACCTGAAACACACTGGCCTTGACCTCTTGAAAATCATTGAGCGCCACCAGCAGGGGCGCATCAAAGAGCTGGGCATCGCTCACCGCATTGAGGGCCAGCTGGGCAAACCGGACATTGTCTTCGTTACGCTCAAGGGGCCGAAGGCCATCTTTGGTGCGAGCCTGCTGCCAGAGCTCCCAAAAGGCACCCGTCAGCAGCCGCAGCACAATCTCGGCAGCCCGCTCGCGCTCGGCCTCCGGCACTGTTTTTTCCAGCAGCTGTCCCAGCTGATTGATACCCCCTTCCGCGACGGCCTCCAAGGCTTTCTGGGCGCTCTCGGCCAGCGTTGCTGAAACATTTGCCGGCGCGGACTGGGCCGCGAACCGGCGTGAGGCCGCCGCCCGCTGGGTCGGATCCGCCATGGCGGCCCGCAGCCGCATGAATTCATCAAGGGAGTCTTTTGCGTCGGCGGGAATCCGCAGATAACGAAACTGCTCATCCGGCGAGTTGCGCACGCCCGCCAGATAGACCCGCGCGCCCTCAAGCTCGATCGGCAGCATGTAGGTATGAAACTCTTTGGCCTGACCACTGGCATCGCGAAGCTTGTAGTTAATCGACGGCCCAACATTGCGCAGCTGCTTGGATTTCTCGGAATTCAAGGCAGGCGACAACACGGTAGCGACATGTTTTTTGAAAGGGTCTTCGGCCTCACGATCATCCGGGGGCTCGCCCATGTTCTCAACATTAATCGGCTTAAATCCTGTGAGCTCCAAAGAGAGATTGCTCTGGGAATTTTTCAGGCCAACGCTCTGCCCGACCGTCAGCTCCACCGGCAGTCCGCTGCGTATCGGGCCCGCCATCGGATATGCAGTCAGTTTGAGATGGGAGCCGCCATCATCAAAACTTGACTGATAGATCGCCACACCCCGGTGGATCAGGGGCTTGTTAACTTCGATGGTGGCGGTCTTTTCTTGGCCGGTCTCTTTATCTTTTAAGACAACATCACTTGCAAAAAGCTTGGGCATGCCGGTGGGGTAGTACTCAATACGAAACTGCTTGAGATGCAATTCAAACGGCAGGTCCAAGAGCAGTGAGCCATTACCCTGGGCCACCACCGCAACATCCGTGGTGCCACCCTCTGGAACCAGCGAATTGGCTCGATAGCTCGGGGTATGCGCAGGCAGCCGTGCGCTGCCTGGAACTTCATTGCCTTGAAATTGATTCATCTGCAGCGGGGCTTTATCGGTCCACCAGGCCATGGTCCGAAGCGGCAATTCGCTGTCCAGCAGGCCGCCCAAAGAGATCACCACAATCGCTAAATGGGCCGAGATATAACCCAGCCGATTCGATGTGCCCTTGCGCGCAACCAGTAAGGGCAGCCGGCCGGCCGCCTGCGGCTCCACGGCCCGCAGACGATAACCACGCTCACGAAGGGCCGATGAAAATTCCGCCAGGCGCTGCTCCGCCGATGACGCCGTAAGCGCAACAGCCGCCCGATGCTTAAATGCTGGAAAGGTGGAATCACGGACCTGATCACGCCAAGAGCGGGCCTCTCGGAGCATCTTCGGTGTATTGCGAATCAGACACAGGCTCGTTGAGACCAGCATCAGGCCCATGATGACCAGAAACCAGGGGGCGTTATAAACCCGCACCACATCG
>Ga0129333_10000342_pt1 | contig 36172 bp, 56 predicted proteins | sample CPB6_08_DNA_FD_94474 | JGI IMG/M metagenome (GOLD analysis project Ga0129333, IMG submission 94474) | Freshwater to marine salinity gradient microbial communities from Chesapeake Bay, USA - CPBay_Sum_0.6_0.8_DNA | ecosystem: Environmental > Aquatic > Marine > Coastal | place: USA: Chesapeake... | reverse complement strand
TATCAACCAAAATAACAATGGACGTAAGTGTCAACACACCGCACGGGTGAGCTGGTTGAACACAGATGTCTTATAAACATCCATTGATGGGTTCAATTCCCATGTGCGGTACAGGAGAAATAATGGACAACTTAGATGAATTAGTGCAGCAAGAGTATGCACTACTCGATGAGCGAATATCCAACGTTACTTCTGTATCTCAAGACATATCTAATCTTTTCAAAGATTCTTTTCACGTAAAGACTATTCTTGATTTATCTCAAGAATTCTACAATCGTCAAGATTACGTTAATGCGTATTCTTCTTTACTTAAAGCTTTATCTTACCTGATCCAGATTAATCAACAGATACTTGAAAAGTATGATATCTATATAAATACTTTCAAGGAATCTAATGGCTCGTAAAATAAAAATTAAAGGACATAAAGACATGTCCTCCATAGACTATAAAGAAATGTCATGGAGAGATCAAGCAGCATGCTCTACTGTCAGTACTTCTATTTTTTTTTCAACTCCTAAATCTCCAACAGTCTATCAAGCATTATCAATATGTAAGTCTTGTCCTGTAAGAAAAGACTGTTTTTATGAAGCTACCCTTTATGGCTATGATGGCATATGGGGTGGTTCAACACCAGAACAGCGTTCTGCTTTAATATCTCATATTCTAGATGGTAATCTTAATGGATTTGATAAAGACAAATCTGATTACATTTTTGATTATGTTGATAAGATTGGTATAAGCAAAAATACGGCTTTGGCTGATCTCCTAAACTATAAATATAAACTATCGGAATAGAGTTATGTCTGACAATATTTTTTCTACTGACGATGATGACATCTTTCAGGATTATGTAGATTCTGATTCTACAGATGTTTTCTCTGAAAATACAACTGCTGATACTCCTCAGCCTTTTGACAAGCTTCTTGCAGATGTAGATTCTCCATTTAAAAAGCTACTTCAAAATTCTAGCCTTAAGGTAAACTTGGGTGAAGCGTTCTATGCTGCTGCAGATGAATGGGTAAACCTAGGTTACAAAGAAGCCAACGCTTCTGCTATTGTTAAAGAGCTTGCCGAACTTACTCAAGGACGGTTTCTCTACAAGCATAGGCTAGAATGCTGCAAAGAAGTCATTGCTCGTAAGAAGACTATTATTCGTTTCTTGAATATTATCCTAGATAAGGATCAAGAAAAGAATATTGTTGCTGCAGCTGTTGATGATTTTAAGCTCAATCTTTCTGAGTCTTATTTTGACATGTTCTTTAGAAGCTATTACAACATTGAAATGTTTATGCTTCAACATGAGATTGCTCTTTATAAGTCTTTATGTGACATCATGCAAATTGACAAAGACCTATCTCTTATTGATTTAAATACAGAGACTGATGTCATTAATAATACTGCTGATGTCATCAATGATCTTTATATTCAATACTTCGATAAAGATAATCTTGAAGAAAGAATGAATGAATATGTCAAGGAGTTCCGAGCGAAAGAAGCGTAAGAAGAGTCAATACATTTTAATGATTGGCTCTGTTCTAGGCGCAGCTGCAATTAACTATACAATAGTTCATTCTCCTGTTGTATTTATCATGATTGCCGCATTGTTGGTTCATGAGTTTGGTCACTTTATAGTTGCAAAACTAAAAGGTGGCGAACCAGATCTTCCATTTTTAATTCCCTTATTCCCTTTAATAATTGGAATAACAAGAATTAAAAACTTAGATATGCAGCATGCTAGATCTGTTCTATTTGCTGGCCCAGCATTCGGTGTATTGTTTATACTTCTAACAATACTTTTTAATGTTCTTTACGGAATAGTTCCATTTATTCCTTTATTTTTTATGCTTACATTTGAACTGGTAATGAACTACTTTGGTTCTGATGGAAGAAAGTTTAGAAAACTTAAATATCAAACCATCTAGTTCATACACAAAATTAAACCAAATATCCTTTATGTAGGAAGAGTGAATATGAAGCTAGACAAAAATACTGTTAATAATAAAATAGAATCTTATTTAAAAGATTGTTATTTTGATGTAGCTCCGTCTCCATCTAAATCATCTTTTATTTTTGATGAAGCGCACTTGGCTAAACTCCTTACAAGGATAGTTGTCAGTGCTGCCACCGTCGTAACGACAGGTATTTCTCTTAAACAATATGTGAAAGAAATATCTTCTAACTACAGGAAATCTAAAATATGAACAAATATCCAGAACGGATTCCAGAAGGAATCTCTTCTATAGATACTTTTCCTTTTTCTTTTAATTCAGGAAAAGGCGCAAAGAGAAATTTGGAATCTCAACTTGAACAAATTAATTCAAGAATAGATAAGATTGTTGAACACTTTGTTTTCAATGATATTCCAATTATTCATTTTGTACTAAAAGCTACTAATCAAAAAAGTGATCTCAAGAAAATGGCAAAAGCCATTGATAGACTCGCTGATCTAGTTAGTGTTCAAGAAGAACTTTCTAACAAACTCGCTGTGATCAATGCTCTTGAAGCTGATCCAGTTTGGTTTACCACCACTTTCTCTGACTACTCTTCTGAGATAGATAGAGATCTTTCTGATATTATTGATAACCAATAAGTAGGTTTTATGTCTGATAAAGTAAATTATTCTATTGTTAATACCGAACAAGGTAATATTTCCGTACGGTCTACTGTTAAGTCTTTTAATTTAGACCACGTAACTGAGAAGGATATTGTATCTTTTTACAATCACTTCTCTACATTCTCAGCTTGGGATACAGGCCTTCTTCCCGTAGAAGGCTCTGGTATTCTTTCTATTAGAACCGCTGGAATCTATACTCAATTTGCTTATCAGCATAAACCTGGTTTGTATCACGTTAACTGGTCTAAGAACGAAGGAGGCTTAGCAACCGCTTATTATGTTGCTCAGCCTTATCGTATTATTATTTGTGATATGAAAGAAGGCAACCTTCTTGGTGCGAGAATGTTTTATTCTCCTTACCCTATCACAAGTCCAACTCAACCACTCTACCATGTCAACCTTCCTAATACCAATTGTAAGGGTTACCGCAACAATGGTGTTGGTTGGCAGTGTTTATATCAGAATGAAGATTGGTCCCATCTTCCTTTGAATGAGCGTATTGTACGCTTTATTGAACGTTGTTCTGGCGTAGAAACATACAATGATGACAACATGTCAGAGACTGATGGCATTCGTTTTTATCGCGAGAACGGAAAGCCTGAATATCTTTGGAGCCCATTTCTCTGGGAGGAAAAGTCCAAAGAAGGATATGAATGGACTTTGGATGAGTCTTTGTGGATTCCTGTTCTTGTAAAAGACAAAGACGATCAGAAGGCTCATGATTCAAATGGCAATCCTCTTACATTTGCTGATGCAGTAGTTGGTGATTACCGAGCATACTATTATGACGATCAGCACACTAAGCCTATTAATGCTGTTATTCGTCCAGATAGAGAACTTTCTGCTTCTGACATTATGAGCTATTTTGTTTCCGCTTATACAGCTGCAAACGCTCAGAGTCCTCATATTCTTCATAATACTTTTGAAGCTTCTCAGAAGATTAAAGACCAAAAAGGCTCTGCTGAATTTAAAGGATCTTCTCTTTTAAATGCTCCTGATGCCCACAATAATTCTCACGATGACGACGAAGACGATGAAAATATTTTCTATTGTGAATCATGTGAAAATGATATACACATTGAAGAACAGTGTACAGATGCTTATGGCAACTATGTATGTTCAGATTGTTTGAGTCAGAACTACATTTACATTAAATCAGCAGATGCCTATTACGCCACTGAAGATAGCAACATCTCTTATTCAGAACATCTTTCTGAACACTTTCATGAACACTTTGACTCAATTGCCGTCTGTGACTGTGATGAAACATATGGTGTCAGTGGTTTAAACAAACATGTTCCTTATGTTTTCTATAATGAAAACGAAGGTGAAAAGTATTGTGTTTCTTGTGTAGAAACATATGCTAATGATCTTGATCTTCAAGTATCTCATTGCTATTCCTGCACTATTTCATTTATCAATGAACCTGGTTTTAATAAAGATTTTATTAACACTTTAATAGCTACTCCTAAGTATGTATTTGATGACGAAGGTAATCAAATTGATACCACTATTGAAAATACTTCAGTAGCTATTTGTAAATCTTGTTCTATAAGCTATATGATTTGCCCTTGCGGTTATCTTAAGAATGCTTTTTCAACTGAGATAAATGCAGGCATTGATCATACAGTTCATCTTGAGAACGACTCTATTGATTTTAAAGCCTGTTGTGCAGAATGCACTATTGTTGACTTTAACGATGCTGCACCAGCTATTAAATTTAATCCTAAAAATTCTAACTACAAAGAGTATCACATTCAGTTAGATAAATTAAAACTTTCATCAAAGATTCATCTTCAAGCTCAAAAGCCTGACAATGACCCATTTTAGCAATCAAAGCTACGAATAGATATATTATAGGAGTTTTATGTCTAACGATAATGATACAAAATACATCACACTAGATGATCTCAACTATTTTTGGATGCCAAACGGAGCACCCTGTTTTATTGCAAACAACTACGATGTCGTAGATGATTTCTGTGAAACAGTAGAAAGCTTTGGTTTTCAAATTTATTACATCATCACTGATAAAGAAACCAGCAAGACCATTCAGGCTAAAAATGATAAAGGCGTAATGGTTCCTACTGAGGTCTATGACTACAGTCCAGCAATCTTTAAAGTTGTTAATAACTTTACCGGTCGTGCTGTTATGGAATCCAAAGAGCCTTTTGGAAACAGCTTCTGTCCTGTTAAGGAAGTCGCTGAGTACAATATGCCTCCTATTCCAAGGGTTATCATTGATAAACTTGATGAGTTCTTTAGACTCGTTCATGCTCAGCATGGCACTGAGTCAATCGTTATTCTTACTTTTGACACCACCAAAGAAGGATCTGATGGTTGGGGCGTTTTAGTTCCCGAGCAGCAGAATACTTCTGTTCACTGCAAGTATGATGCTGACTCTATTGCTGAGATGAAGCCTGATCACTTGATGATTGTTGGCTCTGTTCATAGTCATCCTGAAATGTCTGCTTATGCTTCTGGCACTGACCATGAAGACCAAGCTGACTTTGACGGAGTTCATATTACTTACGGTTGGCAGAAGACTGTAAACGGTGGTGCTACTCAGTATCACATTGAGCTTCAGATTGGCGGAGACCATTACAAGCTTGATCCTGAAGATGTTTTTGAATACTACAGTCATTCCAAAGATCCTGATCCCGAAGTTGTCGAGTGGAGTACTAAAGTAAAAAAAGTTCTCCCCCCGTCTACGGGGGTTTCGGCTACTCAGGCGCACAATACGGCTCTTCCTCCAGCCCAGTCGTATCAAACAGCGTGGGCTCAAACTCACAACTCTCCAGCTACAACAGCTGGTACGGACACGGTTTCTACGATTAAGTCTTTTGATAAATCTAAATTTATTGAAGACTTAAAATCTGTAGAGAACGATGCTATCGTTGCATTTGAGTACGACGAAAGGGTTAATCCAAATTCAGATTGTTTGATTTGCGATTTCCCTCTTGCAGAAAAAGACATTAATTCTGGTTTCTGTATGACTTGTGATAGTCCCATTATTACTCCTGAAATGGGACATTTTGAAATCCTTACAATGCTTCATATGTATTGTGCAGATCGTAAGCTTGATCCAACTGTTGCTTATTATGTTTACTGTTTAGACGACAGTAATTCCATGAACAACTTCTTGCTTAATATTAAGCCACAAGGAGTTGCTCCTGGTGATGCTGGATCTGATTATGGCGATTCTGATTCATATGTTTCATTAATAGATGAACCAGTTTTTGAGAACTCATATACTCTTTGCTGCAACCTTCCTGCTTCTATGATGGAGTCTTGTTCCTGCAAGTCTCTTGTTTTAGAAGCTGACGTTGCTATTTTTGACAACGCTCACACAAACATGGACATCTATTCTAAAGATTCTAAGTGTTTTGATTGTCAACATTATTTTAGTTCTTCATGTCCTTCTTTTAGAAAGTCTGTTGTAGATTATATGACAGATGGACTAATGCATGTTGAACTAATTTCTGATTGCGAGTCTTTTGTTCATTACAAAGAATCGTCAGAAACTTATACCTATGAAAGTGGATCACTTTATTATGAATGAACAGAAAAGATTTGTATTGATTGGTGCAGGTGGCATTGGCACTTGGCTTGCTGCCGGCCTTGCTCGGTTGCTTGAATTTAAGTATCCTGGTTCTGCTCTTATTATTGTCGACGGAGACAACTATGAAGAGAAGAACAAAGAGCGTCAATCTTTTACTCAAATGGGAAATAAAGCAATTGCTACAGCTAATGAGTTGACTCAGCAGTTTCCTAAGACAATGTTTATTCCTGTTCCAAAATGGGTTGTCAGTGACGACTTCAAAGGAGTTGCTGACGATGAATCTCCTAAGATTCCAGCTTCTCAGTTGATTACTGAAGGAGATGTCGTTTTTGCTGTTGTCGATAACTTTGCTGCTCGTAAAGTTCTTTTCGATGCTGCATCTAATTTAACAAATGTCGATGTTTTTACTGGTGGCAACGATGATGCTTTGTTTGGAAGTATCTATCATTATCAGCGTCGTCACGGTGCTGATGTTACCGATCATCCGGTAAATACACATCCAGAATACGATAACCCACCAGACAAGAACCCTGGTGAACTATCGTGTCAAGATCGCGCCAAGATTGAAGGTGGCACTCAGCTTCTTGCTACAAACATGGCTGTTGCTGCATTCCTTCTTGGACGAGTACAGAAAACAATTATATCAAATCAAAGTCCAGACGAAGCAGAGATTTATTTTGATCTTGGAATCGGTAAATCTGAACCATATGATCGTCGTCCCGTTAACCAACCTGCATACTCATAAAATAACAAGGAGATACTCCAATGACTGCAATTAACAATTCAGGTTCAGCTGCCCAGCCTTCTGGCGGTCAGATGGCCAACGTCCGTTTCGGCGTTTACACTCAGCCTGCTCCCGTTGCTGGCAAGACTGTTCGTGAAGTTCGCGAGCAGTTCTCAAAGCTTTGGGGCATTCCTTCAGATGCCGTTGCTTACAAGGGCAAGGAAAAGCTTGCAGAGGACCATGTCATCACAGCCTCTGACAACATTGAGTTCCATCGCCGTGCTGGCGAGAAGGGCTGAGATTTAATTCTCTCCAATCTGTGGGGGAGTACATCGGAAACTTCTGGATGTACTCCCCCACTTTTTTCTAAAGCCACCCGCTAATATAAGGTCTTTATGCTTTTTTCTCAAATTAAACTCGGATATCCATCTCTATGGGTTAAGTCAGTAGATACTTTTAAGACAATTGAATCTATTGTTAATTTTAACTCTCGCACTTATTTTATGATCAACTCTTCTGGATTTTCTCAGTATGTTGATGGTGCTTGGAAACCAGTCCTTGTTTCAATGCCAAATCCTGATAATCCTGAAGAAAAACTTTTTGTTCCTACTTACGACTTTACTGTCGCTAATGAGTTCTTGAAAACTTATGAAACAACTCTTCCAAAGACATTTATCTTTAATATCTTTGCGCAGCACAATGAGTTTGTATCTACTTTTGCCGGCATATTCAACAATTCTATTATGCAGTATCGTGATGCATTTTGGTCAAATGATCTAGATCAAATGCCTATTCAGTATATCGTTGTCTCCAATGCTGAATGCCCTCAAGATTTTAATCATATTTTTAAACTCGTAGAAACTTCTTATCCTACTAAAGAAGAAATTATTTCTGTCCTTGCTCATCTTGATAAGTCTTCTGACGGTTTGCTTATTAAGCAGCCGGTAAAGAATATTGTTGATGCTGGCCTTGGTTTGTCTGAATCTGATTTCATCAACTTAGCACTTCAATCTGTTCTTGAAGTTGGAGAAGTTTCTGCTGACTATATTTATCAGCAGAAGATGAAAGATATTAAGAAGCACGGTATTCTTGAAATCATTAAGCCTAAAGTTAAATTTTCTAACATTGGTGGCTTAGATACTATTAAAGACCTTATCATCAGAAATGCCAACCTCTGGCATAACCCAGATCAAGCAGCAAAGTTTGGCATTTCTCCTATCCGCCGTATGCTTATGGTCGGTATTCCTGGCACTGGCAAGTCAGCAATTTGTGAAGCTACTGCAAATGCTCTTGATCTAGATTTGGCTCGTACAGGTGTTAGTCAAGTTATGAACTCTTACATTGGTCAATCAGAGCAGAACATGCGTGCTGTGTTCCAACAGATTAATGCCATGGCACCATTGTGTGTTTGGATTGACGAGTTTGGTCGTGATCTTTCTGGTGGCACTAGCTCAAGCCATGTTGATGGTGGCACCACTGACCGTGTTCATGGCGAGTTCTTAACAGGTTTGCAAGAGCTTCCAGATAATGTATTCCTTATGTGTGCTGCCAACCAGCTTGAGCACCTTAAGCCCGAGATGCTTCGCGCAGACCGTTTTGATAAGATTATGTTCGTTGGCTTACCTGGTTTCAATGAGCGTCGTGACATTTTGTCTATCTATTTGTCTGATATTGAAACTGATCATGTTTTTAATCTTGATGCAATTTCAAACGCAACACAGTATTTTACTGGTGCAGAAATTAAGTCTTTGATTAAAGAAGTAAAGTTCTATGTTAGTTCTTCTGAGCTGCGAGCAATCAATACTTCTGACATCTTGTCCTATGCTCCCAAGATGCGTAATATCTTGTGGAACAAGTCACGTCAAATGATTCAAGATCTTTACAAAAACGCACTAGATCAGTGGGATTGGGCCTCTTCTGAGCAGCTCCAAGATGCTAAACTAGTACTTAACCCAAGTAGATCGACTAATCCATCTACCCCAAAGATTCCAGTATCAAAATAAATAGGAGACAAAATGGAAGACGAAGTGTACAACACAGTACAATCATTCTTAAGTGAATTGGATGACGACAGCAATACTCCTGAGGCTGTCTTCTCCAAGGATAATAAAGATTATGAAAATGATCTTTACAAGAAATGGTTTAGATCAAAAACCCAAAGCGGATTCTTGTCAATTCGTCCTTGGTTTCAGGGAATGAAGTTTAAAATTGACATTGGTAAAACTTCTCCTGACGGTAAGCTCATTAGCCATACTCATCTCTATGTAGATGCAATTGACTTTGCTGCATACCTTCGTGCAATAGTTAACGGAAACGCAGCAACAATATTTCCTGCAAATGACCGCATGGGTATTCCTACTCCAGAGGGCTTTGCTTCTTATGGTGGAGCTAAAGTAGAAGGAAAAGCTATTTCTAGAATATTTAAAGCACATCACTGGACTAGTGGTGACTCTGTAGATTCTAGTGCTTTTATTTGGAAAGCTGGACACTTTGCTGCCCGAGTTTCCGATACTGGTGCATTTATTCCAGACATGAAAACTCCATTGTCTGTGGATTCAATTAAAGTAACTCGTCAAGACATTTGTTCAATTTCATATCTTTTAGATCTGGCATTGAATTCATATGTTTCCAATAATCCTACTTGGTATGAGGTATAATATGTCTGATGACAACGTTACTTCTGATTCTATCAATGATAATTCTTCTGATTCTGATGCAGCTTCTTTAAAAAGATATGTTGAAGATATCTTCATTTCTTTTTCTAGATTAACTGATTCTAAATTCGCTGAGTTTGATAAGAAGATAGAGTCTCTTGAAAAGCAGATCGCAACTTTAGTTGTTGGCTTTGGTGAGCAAGCGGTCTTTCTTGAAGCCCTACTTGCTCAGATTTCATTTGCTTCTGAAGAGCAGCAGAAGGCTTTTCAGGAAAATGTAACCAACGCTAGACGTGAGATGCTAAAGGTGATGAAAGATGGATCTGAAACGCTCGTGGCCCGTGAGGATGAAAGACTTGCCTCAGCCATTACAGACGTGGTTGACTCAAAGTCATCTAACTCCTGAGAATAACGGAAACTGCGTTTTATTCGTAGACAATCATTCTGTTGATCTCATTAATGAGATTTCCATTCTTTCAAAGATATATCCTGTCGTAAAATCAATGTATCCAGATATGACATCTTTGCATGTCGTTTCTTTTCCTGTTAAGAATTTTGTAAAGGACAATGTTCTTTCTTTGCATTCAGTAAAGGCTATATAATGACTATTACCAATATTTCTTCTCTTGAAGAATTAAATAAAATTTGCTATGATGACTTTGTTAATGAAAACTCTTTAACAAAGTTTAATCATTTTACAGCTTATATTATCAACAAGTCTATTATTCCTCAGTTTAAAACTGCACTTTCTCAAGGTCAGTCTTTGGGACAATTTGTTGTTAATCTTTCTGACCAAACTGGTGTTGCCACTCATGAGATGACCACCTCTGCTGAATCAATTGCAACTTATGAGTTGTACACTTCTGGTTTTACTGGAGAAGCTTATTTTATACCTCTTTCTAGGAAAGACTTTATTGCTTCTTACTTTTCCGATGTAGCACCACAGCTTTCTGATTCTATCTTTGATTTGATGAAGTCAACTGGAAGATTGATTCAGATTGGCTCTGGCGGCGGTAAGGCTTTTGTTTTAAAGCCAACTCAGTTTACTGAAGTTCACCTTCAATCTCTTCCTGTTTCTAAAACAACTGAAGAGTTACTTGACGCTGCTCAGGATATTGTTGATTCACTTAAGCTTCAGCTTAAGGACAATAATTACTATGTTCAAAAACTCGCTGAAAAAGACGAAATTATATCTAATTTACAAAACCACATATCTGAACTTAATAATAAAATAAATCAGGTATACCAAACCACTTGGAGATAATTGTGGATCAATCTATTTATAACAAAGTTGCTGAATATATATCAGCTAACTTTATTACTAGCCCCAACTATGTTGCATACACTGAAAAAGATCAACAGACAGTTGAACTTCTTTATGCAGCACTTAACAGTGGAATTAAGCCAAATGGAATTCTTAGCGCTGATGCTCAAGTTCGTGTTAAAGAAATTTTAAATCTTGATTGCTCTGATATTGAATCTTTTTACTCTAAGTATATAGATTCTACTGTAGTTTTTTCTTCAACTGAATTTAATTTAAATCATAAAGAAATTATTTGTTCTAACTTCAGTAACAATAAAGATCTTTCTGAATCTTACATTTATGCTAATCCAGTTCCTCAGTACACATGTTCTCATCAAGCTGTAGAACGGCACGTTTGCATGATTCCAAATAGACAAGAACGTTGTCCATTTTATACTCCAGATTTTCAACACTACGCTACGTATACTTTAGCTCAAGACACTACTGTCTTCTTTAAGGTTTATCGCCATCGATCAACAACTGGATTTACTGTTTATACAATTTATGACAACAATAATAGCTTGATTCATAATTTGTCCTATGATGCTAATACTGTGTTTGATCATGCAAAGAAAGACTTTAATCCTGAATTAGAGTCTATTGTTCTCCAGGCTTATTCTTATATAAATCCACAGGCTAAATTTAATTGTGTTTATCATACTGAAAATGCAGACAATACTAAGCTTGTTGATCAAACAAAGTCTTACATAGCTACTTTAGTTTCTATTTCTTAAGAAGGATATTTATGTCGAGTTATGAATACTCTCGTTTAGAAGATGATTTAATTTATCAGATTCAAATAAAGCCTTCTGATACTTATATTGCCAATTTGCATCCTCCTTTAAGGGATTTATTAATTGACCGTCATAATAATTCAGAAGAGCTTAGATCTAGAATTAGCAATGTTCCTCAACGAACATACTATAATTATCTTCGTTGGATAGAACAAGTAGAACTGTATCCATTTTTGTATTCTGTTTCTGCTTCTGTTTCTTCTTCTTCTAAGTATTTTGACAGCTTATCTGCTTATTATTCTCAGCGGTCTCGTTCTTTTGACAAGTTCTTCCCTATAGCAGTTCGTTATACTGATAATAAAAATGTGTGGCTTATTGAAAGGCCACCATTTTTAGCTACAATAGATTTTAAGAATTCTCGATCTAATTCTATTGGCAGTCCTAAACAGTATTCTATTTGGATGCCATGGACAGTTATGCTTTTAACTATGGATCCAACTTCTTCTTTCTATGAAGCTTCTTTATTCTTTAATGATGGTCCAATTTCTTCTTTAGAAGATAAAGCAGTAAATTGTATTTATCCTAATATCTACAGTGGCGGAAGAATGTGTTTGAATCAAACACTTACCCACCTGCAGCAACATCTTGCTGAGACTAATTCTTTTGACCCTGCTACTATCTATAATTTTATACTCAACGATTATATGACTGGTGGATGGAATACAGATCTTGGAATTGGTGGATTTGACAAAGTTGCTAGCACTTCCAAGACAGCTGCTAAAGCTCGTCATACTATAATTCATGGAGACAGTTCTCAGCCAAAGAAATACCGTTCTTGTTTGACTCCTACTGGTAGAGTTTCTCAGAAAAAATATATTCCTAATTTCTTGAATTATTTTTCTTATGCTCCACTAGAAGAGATCATGCAGATGGTTACTGAATCTAAGAATTCTGCTTATGGTTTTTCTACTTATCAATCTCAAATAGAATCTGCTTCTCAATCTGTTTCTCGCATCAATCCTTTTGCTGAACCATTTAATTCTTTATTACATTCTACCAATAGTTTATACTCTGTATTTCATCTATATGTAGACACTTCTGTAATGGAGAAGATAAATTTTACTGCTTCTGATTCTATGAACGAATATGATGAGAAAATATGTAATCTTGTCTTTGAGTACATAGATAATTCTTTGTCTTCTGAAATTTCTCAATTGAGATCTAATCCAGATCATTCTTATTATAATTCTAATCCATTAAATCTTTACTTAACAATGCAAGATGACAAAGAGTATATTACTACCTTTGATCCCAGTATTCATGACAAAGATTTCTTCGAATTAAAATTCCCTATTAAAAACCAGCAGGTTCAAAATGTCTAAAGTTACTTATATTAAAAAGAACAAAGATACTTATTTTCGTTCTGCTTCAGCTTCTATTTCTGTAGAAGACGAGTTTCTAAATGTTGCTTCATCTTTTGATATAGACTCTAATTTTTATTCTAACTTTTTGTCTTCTAAATTTGAGTCTTCTGTACCATCTGGTCTTATGCCTCCCGGAGTTAGGGCTATCTATCCCGGTTTTGTAGTTTTTGAACGTCCTCCTAGAATGCAATTGGTTCAGCATATTCCTATGAGTGTAGACAATATTTCTGAACATGAGAACGAAGAAGGTGACTACCCAGATATAAGTAGTTATTATATTCCAATTCCTTGGCAGATATATATTGCTTCTTATACTATCAATTTTGGTAAGCCAATTCTTAATTGCGTTAAAATGTTCTTTTCAAATGAACCTTTAACGCATGAACACGTTAAATTGTATCTTCCTTATATTCCTAACTTCTTTACCAATGCTACACTTTGTGCTCCTCATTTTGAAGATAGCGATGAGATATACAGGTATTCTATGGATATTGCTGGAGTTGTTGCTTCTGCATATGATTGGGTTTGGAATACTGGTTTCAATGCCGATCTTGTTGACGGCATAACAGCAAATCTTAATTATGGCCCAAGGTCAAATCCAATCATTAATCATTTTAGAACTAATAAATTTAATGATTTAGTTTCTTCTTTTTATGATATTATCTCTGGTTATACTCCAGAGCAAATTATTGATTATGCTTGGCTTCCACCATCTTATACAAGTTACTATGATTCTACTTCAGAAATCCATAACTTGTATTACATAGATAGTTTTAGACAGGATTACATTTCTGATACCTGCATTGAAGTAGATGACGATAACACTTTTGAGGATCAAGTTACCTTAAGTGATTTTTCCGAATGGCTTGGAGACTACCACGGAGTATCCAAGACATATGATAATATTATTGAAAGTATTTTGTTTAGTCAACATAATAAGACTGAAATCGTTTCAAATCACAGAATGTCTTATAATAATGCTATCAAGACAATACCTTCCCAGGATAATTTTATCAGCCAAATGCTTATAACCGTAAGAAACACACCTTCTTCCACTTGATTCTTTCTCCTTTTTATGTTACTATATAAATATATATAAACATTTAAAAAGGTGTATAATTTAACATGCAATCTAAAAAGCTTTCTGAACCAATCTTTACCAGATCAGAGTTAGCTCAGATTCTAAATGTTTCTCCCTTGACTATTGCTAATAGAGAAAAAAGCAAAAAGTATCCTAATCCAAAAAGAGATTTAAATAAATACAGAATTTACACTTTAAATGATGTTTTAAATCTTCAACTTTTAACTTATTCTTACATTGATCCAAAACCAATCATATCTATATTGTATGATAAAGGATATAAAGATTCTAAGGTTCTTGGAGAAATGATAGATCAAGCTTTATCAAAGAGAGTTTCATAAATGGAAAACGAGAATCCTGAACTTGTAGAAACAGTAAATGAATATGTTTCTACTGACGTAATCTCGGACATTAAGTCCGGAATATATAATTTGTTTGTAAGTCTTGTAGACTATTACACAATAGACTACGGCCCTGCACAAGGGGCAGACGAAGCATGCAAATACCTAGAGAGACTGATCGCTAATGTGCGAGAAGTTCTTGATAACCCTATCACACTAAATGACTATATGGAGAATAAATAAAATGTTAGACCCAAAGAATGTCATCAACCTCACCGCTGGTGTTGTTGCTGATCCAGAGATGATTAACGACAAGATTGCAAAGTTCCGTGTAGCTGTAGAATACGCTGGATCCGAAAAAGGATCTCAGTCAACAGCTGGATACTTTGATGTTACCTATTACCTCAAAGACAGCGAGGGCTTTGTAAATAAGAACGCTTCGTTCATTCACAACCAGATTACTGGAGGTAAGCTCAAGAAGGGTTCACAGATTTCCATCATTGGTCGTCTCCTTCAGGAGCGTTGGCAGCAAGATAACCAGAACCGTTCTAAGGTTGTCGTCATTGCAGAGCATGTTGCATACGCAGCGTCTTCTTCTCCTAAGTCTTCTGACTCAAAGTCTGAGACAACAACTTCTAACACCTCTGTTCCAGAAGAGTTCTGATGGAAGATTTTTCACAGGAAGATTTAGATTCTTTAATTGAAGAAGCACTTTCTGGTGAAAAGTCAAAGTTAATTCCCAAAAATGGCCTTCAATTAGGTCTTTTTGAAACTAACATGTTGTCTCATTTGCATGAGACATTTTCTAAACACATTCCTAATGAAAGACTTGTTTCTTTGTTTCAGGATGTCCGCAATGACATCTTGTCTTCAAAGAACAGTCTTTCGTTACAGGATCTTCATACAGTAACAAAGAACTGTAAAAAGTGTCCTAATGTTTTAGACTCATCAGATCTTCCTCGATGGAATTCTCAAAATCCAGATGTTTTGTTCATAGTCGACAATCCTAAGATAGATAAAGAATCTGCAGATCTATTTGTTTCTACAATGAAATCTGCCGGCTTTGAATCTTCTAAGGTTTGTTTAACTTATGTTACAAGATGTTCATTAAATAGGAAGCCTGAGAATTCAGAAGCTATTAATTGTGCTCCGTATCTACATACTGAAATACAATTACTTAATCCAAAGCTAATAGTAACTTTAGGGCTTTTACCTTTGTCGGTCATATTTAACTCCGACATACAGTTAAAGCAATATAGAGGTTCTATTTCTTGGATTGGTTATTGGCCGGTTTTGTCAACATATTCACCAATATATTGTCTTAAACAGGGTGCTCAGTACACAGAGCAATTTGCTTCTGATATTCAACAGGCTTACGATTTTTGTTATGCTAAGGCAGAAAACAATGACTCAAAATACAAATATAGTTGATGTAGACTATGTTGAAAAGCTAAAAGAAATAGTTATTAAAGACATAAAAAACGAAGCTTCTCAGTATGAAAAAGACATACTAGAGAACAATGTTGATATGTGGCTATATAACCTTAGAGTTATCAGAAGAGATGTTGAATTTCAACTATCTTCTAATAAAGCAAAGAATAAACTTAAAGCTTTAGAGATGAAAGAGATGGGCGCATCAACAGCCGACATTGAATCTTTCATCACAAAACAAAACAAGTGGCGCATCAACACCATTAAATTCTTAACATCTATTGAGCGCAAAATGCTTTATGTTAAGATGATTAACTTACCATTGGATTAGATATGATCACTCTATTGCAGAAGACTAGTATTCTAGAGCCTACTTTAGACGAAGAAGATTCTCATTTTTTTCTTAACAATTTGTTAAAGAAAAACTTTAATGAGTATTCTTCTAGAAACATTTCTATAGAAGAAGTTTCTTCTGCGATAGATTCTTTTATTTTACTTCATGCATGTGTTGATCTTCCGGATAAATTAAACATGAAGTTTTGGACTCCAAAGCCAATAGGTACTTTTAGATACTGTATGGATGCTAGTCTTAACTGGCACCATGTTTTGCAGTACAATCCTTTTGATGGATATTTAGTACAAGGTGCTTATTGGAGTAATGGTTTTTATTATCTAGTTTCTTATGAAGATTTTCTTTTAGAGGCAAACCTCTATGTTGATGATCGCACAAAAGAGCAGTATAATTACGCTTAATAAGCCCCTGTAGCTCAGCTGGATAGAGCATCGGACTTCTAATCCGCAGGTCGCATGTTCGAATCATGCCGGGGGCGCTATGACAAATGAAACAGAAAACAACGAAGAAGAAATCACGGAAAACACCAAAACACAAAAAGATTCTATTTTAGAATCTATTAAATTTGTTGTTGACATGATGAATTCTGGCAAAGTTAATGCTAAAGATGTTTACCCTAAAGGTAGATATCAAGGTGATTAACCTTTAGGAACGGTGGCTGAGTGGCCGAAAGCAACGGTTTGCTAAACCGTCAGGGTGTTAAAGCCCTCGGAGGTTCGAATCCTCCTCGTTCCGCTTATGGAAAATTTTTCTAAAATTAAATTTTATAAGTTTATTGATAGTTCCGTATTGCACTCCTGCGCATGGTCAGAAGATCAAGAAGCTTTAATTGTTGTCTTTAATTCTGGTGCAGTTTGGCTATATGCAGACGCTACAGTTGAACACTTTGACAATCTTAAAAAAGCACAGTCTGCTGGAAAGTATTTTAACACAAATATAAGAAATACTTTACATGGTACTTTAATATTTAAAAAGGGTTTAAATCTTGTCCAAGAAGCGTAATAAAAACCGCAAAGGCAAGAGAAACTATTATTATGATTCTCGATATGACAATTTTAAAAAAACTTTTAAAGAAGTCAAATCAGAAGATATTCATGCTATAGCTTATACAGTTTTTGGATCCCTGTACTACAATCCTTCTGATAATTGATAATATCTTGTATTTCCTGTATACTATCTTTAACTAAAGTGTACTGAGGAATAACATGACCACAATTATCGGCATACAGGGTCCAGATTACGCTCTTGTTTGTAGCGACTCTAGAATATCAACAATGGACGATGGAGGCTTTGCCTCTCAGATAACCACCCTTGGTACTAACAGTGCCAAGATAGCAGAAAACAATAAGTACTTATTGGGTGCTGCCGGCGACATGCGAGCAATTAACATTCTTCATCATGCGTTTGTTCCTCCAAGTCTACCTGTTGCAACTAATGGTAAAAAACTAGATAACTTTATTACCACAAAGTTTGTTCCAGCTCTTAGAGATTGTTTTGAAAAACAAGGATATGCTACCTCACCAGAAAGTGAATCAGCTACACATATGGCTCAGCATGAGTCAACAATTCTTGTTGTTGTCTCTGGTACTATATATGTAGTTGACGGTGATTATTCTTGGACCTCAGACATCAATGGAAGATATGCTATGGGAACTGGAAGTTCTTATGCACTGGGGGCTTTGCAGGTACTATGTTCATCTAAAATAATGACAGTAGCTCAAGCTAAAAAGAATGCTTTAAAAGCTATTGCAGTTGCTTCAAAGTATGATCCATATACTGGAGCACCTTTTCATTGCTACGTTCAGGAGAGATATTAGGACTTAAACCATGGAACATGACCAGTTAACTTGTATCCAGTGTGGTCTTCAATGGAATCGTCTTAAGGCAAGAGGTAGAAAACCAAAGCTTTGTCCGTCTTGTCTTCAGGCACCCAACGACAGTAAAATGCCACAGGAAGATGAAGACGACCAAGTAGAGGAAATACCTGTTACTCCAGAGCCACCTCCAGCTAGAACAAAATATAGACCAAATACCAAATGGTCTTGTTCTTCTTGTGGCGTATCTATAAAAATTGGCATCGGTATCAACGATGCTCCTACACATTCTTGTAAAAAGAGACTAAAGAAGATATTTCCTTTAGAACTCCAATAATATATTCTATCTAAAAACTCGTATCAATTTAAGAAAGATAGAACAATGCCAAATTTGTGCATACAATTGTTAGTAGCAATTTTAGAAATTGCTTTTGTATTCTTTAAAACATATACTAATCGGGAGGTTCTCGCATGATAGTTTATCCTGCGTGGGAAACTACTCCTTCTCCAGTAGTCGAAGCTTCAAAAGATCAATCTATTAAGAAGAAGAAGAAAAAGAAGATAGAAAAAAAAATATCTGAACAACTACCACTTTTTATAGATGATTATGCAATAAGTCAAGTAAAAAACGCTGAACAGATTCTTGACTTTAGTTCATTTTTAGATAAACTTATTTCAAAACCACCTAAGTTTAATGCATACAATGCTATTGCAAAATATAAATCTGTAGAAGCTTTTGATAACTCAATATATCTTCAAGCTTTTAACAGCGCTGATAACATATGGCATGAATCTGAAGGAACAGCTAAGATTACTTTAGAAGTTACTAAAGACCAAATTCCACCTGTTATAATGCAACTTCCTAGTGGCATGGCTTTGTCTGACCAAGAAGTAGCTGAAGCTTTTGGTCTTCCCGCAAAAGACCTAGTTAGTATTACAATTGAAGTTGTAAAAGATGCTCCTATGGATCTTTACAAAGTTCAGATCGAAAGAAGAGTTTATCCTACTTCTGATGATATCTTCTGATATAATACTTAGCACTAGAGAAGCTACAGTGAATACCGTAATTAGCTGAGGAGTTAATTTGTGTAGCGTAGTCCTTGTTTTCGCGGAATAAGGATTATCGCCCCGAACACAGTAATGTGTTTTGTGACAGAGTTATCTAGTCTCGGTAGTGGAACTACCCTAGAATGGACGCGTTCTAGGGCCACTATTTTTTTAAAAGGCAGGAGTTAAATATGGATCCATTGCTCGAAGCAAAAATAAATAATCTTATGTCTGAACTTGCTAATGAGGCAGATAAATCTATACATGATCCATCAATCGTTTATGTTCTTATGCATCATGCGGTTAATGTTTTTAAGCTTACACTAACTCACATTGGTTATATAGAATCAAAACTAGAATCTACTATTGAATCTAATAGGCTTATATCGGAACATGTTCAAGGTTTAATTGCCGAAATTCAAAGACTATCACAGATTGCAAAGTACTGATGTTTAATGCTAGCAGATTTTTTTTCTGGAAACCTGGTCAACAAAGGTTTTCTTTTTTTCCCATAAGATTTATTAAAGGTTCAGACGAACAAGGTTGGCATACATTTGGTATGCTTACGTGGTTTGGTTCTGTTTTTTATAGATATGAAAAATGTACCTGTCCAGATATAATGAAAGAGTATAATGATATTCTTAACAAAGAAATCTAAATACCTTAAACTTTTAAAAGAGTTTCTTCCAAGAATAATTAAAGAAGCTCATCAAGCTGCAATAATTGGCGAACCTTACCCCGACCACACATGTGACAATTGTGAAGATTGCGAGTGGTATGATTGGGGACTATCAATACTAAAAAGACTTGAACAAGGAGAATTTGATGAAATCATTAGTGAACGCGCTAAATAACATAGCATCTGCTATAGAAAAACTTGCTAACTCTTTGAAGAAAGAAACGCATAATTCATACACTATACCTTCAAAAACAACTACTTCTAACCCTTACTCTTCTAATGTAAAAATTACTTCTTACCGAGAAGAAAACAGTAGTACTTCAGTGGCAATTACAAAGGCTCAGTATGACGCTCTTCTTGCTATTAAGAAGGCTTTAACCGATAAAGGTAATCACCCTCATCACCACGATCATATTGTCAGAGAGCTTAAAACAAAATGGCCAGTTTTGTCTTCTGCCTTAGATCAATTACTTGATTCTTATTCCCACATTAATAAGAGTTCTAAGTCAATTTGGAAATACTGACATGCCACTTCAGATTCCAGTTACGCTAGAATCAAAGTTAAAGCTTATAAAAAGTTGGGGACCTGAAGTAATACTAAAGTGTGATTGCGGAGAAATACCCTCACACTCTATGTGGGGTCAGTACCCTGTAGCTAAATGTCCAGTCTGTAAACAAATGTGTCAAATAACAGTTCAAGACTGGGGCATTGTAACCGATGGATCATGAAGAAATGCGAGCAGCTTACTTGAGAGCTTTAGACTTAGAAAAAACAGATTTCAGCTATCAATGCAATGATTGCAAAGTTGGATTCTTGCCACAAGACGGTAAAATACTTTATCTCAGAACATCTTTAAAAAATGAATCTGATAATAAAACATACAAACTATGGTACTGTAGCAGATGCTCCAGTAAGTTTGATCATGAAAATTTCCCGCAAGAAGATTAGAAAAATTATTTCTGCTTGGTCTACAGAAGATAGACAAAACTTTGCAGACAGAAATTTTCTTAAATCTAAAACAATACCATCTAAAAAGAAACCACCACCTGACAAAAAAGAATGGGATTAAAATGCTTGAAACAGAAGCAAACATGCAAAAGATTCTTACCAAAGAATATGGATCTTTTATTGGAAAAATGGTTCATACTATTCGCCCACTTAAAGATTCTGAAATTGAAGAACTAGGCTGGAATGGCTTAGTAGGCTTTAATGATATTCCTATGGTTATTATCTTTCACGATGGTCAAGCATTGATTCCATCACAGGATCCAGAGGGAAACGGTCCTGGATTTTTATTTACTGCAGATGTTTCGTAGCAAAAGAATTACCCTTATTCTTAGGTCCAAAGAGACCGGAAAAAAGATTGAGAAAATAAAGTTCTCAAAACAAGAATCATCTGAGCTACGCACAATAGCTCAAACTATTGGTCTTAGCGAAAAACAACTTTTAGAAGATGCTCTTGAATCTATTTTGAAAGAACTTAAATTTAAAAAACCTATATAGGGTAAAAAGTAAAAAAAATTTTCGAGGCCAAATCCACTTTTACACATTTCTTAATTTTATGGAATTAAAAAATTTCATACAAAGAAAAGTTTAACAGTAGGACCTCAAGCTCTAAACCTCATTACCTTAGCTGCAGTTTCTCCTGCTAAGATAACGGAATCTAGAGTCCTTCTTGCCATGCTCTTTGATTGAACGACTTGATTTGCTGTCTGAGCACTTGCCTGTACTGTTTCTTTAGCTCCAGCTAGAGCAGCTTTAATGTCAGACATAGATGGTCCAGCTAAAGATGCAGCTTCGTCGTGTGCTCTAGAAAAGTTTCCACTCATTCCAGTTCCTTCAAAATGAGACCTCCTAAGAGCATCAAGTAGACCAATTTTATTTTCAGCCAATTCATCTGCAGTATCATAAACTATTGTATCTGCATACTCTGAAATGTACTCTTGTGCAGCTAGTCCAGTACCCCTTACTCCTGGCATATAATTTGGATTCTTCTTTTTTCCTACGAGTTCTCTATTGACAAAGCCAGTTCTAACTTGTATTTCCGGAAATCCCATTTGAGTTAATCTAGCTTTAATTGCACCAGCAGCTTGTCTCTGCTTTAAAGCATAAGACTCAAGAAAATCTGCTTGTTCCGCTTTTGACATTTTAGCAAATTCTTCAGTGTCTATTCCGGTATGGGCTAAGGAAACAGATTCTGCAGTACCAGGATCGGCTCTAATTAAATCTATTGATTCAACATCTTTTAACGAGACTCTTTCATGAAATTGAACTTCGGCATACATTCGAGGGTCTTTTATTGGATCTTCTTCATAGAATCCAACAAACCTTTTTAATGTTTCGCCAAACTTAAAAATGTCCTCATCCGCCTTTTTAGCAAGAACCATATTCTCTGTCATAGCCCTAAAATCTCCAGAGGCAGAAGCTGATGTTCTAGGTAGGCCGTCTGAAACAACCGGTGTTATTCTTGGCTTTTTAAATATGTTGTATTCTTCAACTCTTGGATCTTCAAAAACATTTTTTGGTGTACCAAAACTGTCCGTAGAAGTTATAGAAACATTTGCTAAAGGATCTGGTTTTATATTAAAAAGAGCATTTCCATAAGTGCCAGCTGTAGTGACATCAGTTGAACGGCGAGCATATCCGTAGATAGGCCTAGAAGAACCTGGTGCATCCTGAGGTATTCCAAAAAGAAACTCTTCAACATTGCGCCTTTTAGCAAAATAACCTTCTGCTTTTTCTCCGTTGCATCCAAGAAGCAGCAGGATCTACTTCCATAGAGTTTCTGAATCCACCAGATTCTATAATTGGCATGACTCTATCAATAGGCGCTCTAATGGTTAACGAGTATCCTTCGGGCACCAAAGAGGTTGACCTTATAGGTAGCTCTGCTTTTTTAAAATTTTCAAACATGCAAAAACCTTAACTTAATTTATATATATAGTAACTGTTTTATTCACTAGGACCTCAGACCACCGAAAAACTGCTATAATATACGCATGGGAATGTTTGATTATTTTACAATTGATTACCCTCTGCCTATAGAATCTTATGTTCCAGAAGAGTATAAAAGCTTTATTTATAGTGCCATAAATGAGGATGGATTTCAGACAAAAGACCTAGAGTGTCTGATGTATAGATATCATGTAGACAATATTGGCAGAATTTTTTGTGCCGATTTTCCTGACTTTGAATCAGATGAAGAGCCGGTGTATAATAAAATATACCAACACGGACATATACTTATTAGCACGGTGGTATACTTAGATGACAATGGAACCAACTTCTGGTTGGAGTATGACCTAAAGTTTACTGATAGTCTTTTGGTATCAGCTAAAATGGTTCATCCAAAAGAGGAAAAAATAAATGAACTATACAAGAACATATAAAAAAATTTACGAAAAGTTAAATCAGACCAATCTTCCACATGAAAAAATACACAGTGCGTCACTAAGAATTACAGATGCACTGAATGATATCTATGTTTTTTCAAAAGAAAACTTTCCTGATCTAACTAAGGATATTGCTGGTATACTAGAGCAAACATGTTCTGAAATTAAATTTGGCGGATACGACTTAGATGACAAAGGTCAGCCACTCAAATAAAGTTTTGCGGTTGTAACTTAATGGTAGAGTACGTGCGCTTCCGACCCACGGTGTGAGGGTTCAACTCCCTTCAACCGCTCCAATCTAAATATAAAATTATGGAATCAACTAAACTAGAAAAAAAACAAAAGTACCAAAGAGAATGGATGAGAAGTCGACGCCAAGAATGGGTGTCGGAAAATGGTCCATGTAAACACTGTGGTTCTTGGGAACAACTAGAAGTAGATCATATAAACCCAGCACTAAAGACTATGCACACTGGTTCTATATGGAGTAGAACAGCAGAAGCTAGACAGAAAGAATTATCAAACTGTCAGGTTCTTTGTAAGTCGTGTCATTTAAAAAAAACAATTGCTGAAAGACCAAAGCCACAGCACGGTACTGTTAACATGTATAATGAACATAGATGTCGTTGTGAGCTTTGCAAGGAAGCAAAAAGAAAACTACAAATGAAAAAAAGAAACCCAAAGAAATACAAGGAATTATACGAAAATGAGTAAGAAAGTATTATTAACAGGTGCTGGCGGATTCGTTGGACACCACACGCTAGAGCACATTCTAAAGACCACAGATTGGGATGTCATTATCAGTGACTCATTCCGTCATCGTGGAGTTACTGACAGAATAACTTCAATCGGATGTTGGGAAGCAGAGCGTCACCGTGTTCAGCTTATTACTCATGATCTTACTGTTCCTTTTTCTGACGTAATGATTAAAGAAATTGGTCATGTTGATTATATTATTTCAATGGCTTCTGATTCACATGTCGATAGATCTATTACTGATCCTGCGCCATTTATATTAAATAACGTAGCGCTTGTCGTTAATATGCTGGAGCTTGCACGTAAAATTCAACCAGAAATTTTCTTGCATGTGTCTACAGACGAAGTTTATGGTCCAGCACCAGACGGCTATGCTCACAAAGAGTGGGATACAATCTTGCCTTCTAATCCCTACTCGGCTTCAAAGGCGGCACAAGAAGCAGCATGTATTTCTTATTGGAGAACTTTTGGTGTTCCAGTTGTTATTACAAACACGATGAATATTATTGGTGAACGTCAGGATCCTGAAAAGTTTGTTCCAAAGATCATGTATTGCTTGGAAAAGAATATCCCCATGACAATTCATGGAACAGTAGACAAAGTCGGATCAAGATACTATCTTCACGCAAGAAATCAAGCTGATGCGCTTTTGTTTATTCTCAAGAATCTTCCACCAGTCGCCTATCCAAACTCTGATAGACCAGACAAGTATCATATTGTTGGTGAAAGAGAAGTGGACAACCTTGAAATGGCTGAACTAGTTGCCGAGTTTTGGGGCAAAGAATTAAAGTTTAAATTTGAAGACTTCCACACTACTAGACCTGGACACGACCTGCGCTATGCGCTTGATGGAAGTAAACTAGCTGAAGCTGGTTGGAAGGCTCCTATGCCACTAGAACAATCATTACAGACCACTGTAGAGTGGACCAAGAAGCATCCCGAATGGCTCTGGAGAGATTAATTAAAACCTATTTTGAACTTCTTGTTCGAAATTCTTTCTTTGTCTTCCAGCAGAAGCGATACCAAATACTGCTGCCATTCCAGCTAAGCCAACAGCTGCATAGTTAAGCTTAGAACTATGTATGACACTTGCTGCTCTCACAGTATCTTCTCCTAGCATCTCAGCTACTCGTGATCCAGCTCTTGTAGTACTGTCTGTTGCGCCAGCTACCGCACTAGAACCTGGCATTGGGCTAGAAGAAATACTAGCAGATGCTTGATTAACAGATTCTAGTCTCCTTACAAAAGAGGGTACATAACTTTTTCTAGATTCTTCTAATGCTTGCTTCTCAGCTTCTCTTTGAGCTATTCTATCTAAGCGCATTTGTTGTTTTGCTTGAGCTCTTTCTGCTTCTCTTTGCGCTCTTCTATCTTCCATAACCTGTCTTCCAACTTTAATTCTTCCTTCTGGCCCCCTTAGCCTTACGTCTTTAACGGTTCTTGGATATCTGTAATCAAGCATTCCGTCTTCTCGCATTACAAGCTCATCTATACGGTCTCCTCGCATATATCTTTCCATGCTATTTTTATCTTTTAAATGACCCTTAATTGCCCCTTCTGGTATATTGCTCTGCATTAAATCAGCTTTTACCATAGCCGCACGGACCCTTCCAAGGGAAGAGAAATCTGAATTAGCTATTTCTGATACAGCTATTTTATTTTCAATAAACCTAGCTTTTTTACTTAAGTCTGCTACATCTCCAACCATTCTATTTAAGACGCGACCCTCACCCTTAAGAGCCTCTATTACTCTCAATTCTAATTTGTGAGGTAGTCCAGTTTTTGTTGGATTTATTTGGTCTGCATTTTTTCTAAGTTCTGCTTTTAAGTCTCTTAGAATATCTTCTATAATTGTTCTTCTTGTCCTCTTTGCAGAACCATAGTCTAAATGCTGCAGTTCTGTTTCAAGTTCTTTTATATAGCTAACAACCTTTGCTTTATACTCTTCTACGGAACCCCTATATCTTCCTACTGTATGTTTGCGCCTTTCAATATTAAAAGTATTTCCAACATCTTCCCCATAATCAAATACACCAGCTGCCTTTTTTCTAGCTCTTTCTTTTGAGGTACTACTAGTCAAATAGTCAGGTCTTCTTTTTGAATTATATTTTTTGCGCATCTTTTGACGATGTTCAAATTGGGCAGACTCAACTTTTGTTGGAAATCTTAGGACTTCATTTGGATCACCTAAAACATGTTCTCTTGGAGTTGTCTGGATCGGTGTGCCATGAGACAATCTAGGAAAAAATTCATATAAAGCATCACCTTCTGCACGGTTACCCGCATGCCAAATTCTATTTTTTATAGAAGAAAAAGATTCATCTGGATCTGCTAATCTAGCAAAATTATCGTATGGGTCTATAACATATTTTGAATTAACCCATTTACGTCTTCCGTTTTTATCTACGGTATAGATAGTTTCTTTTTTATTAGCCGGATTAACGTATCTTACTTTACCATTTTTGTTAACAACTCTTTGAGGAGTAAAAGGACCGCCCTAAGTCTATTGCTGGTTCGGCATGTGAGATGTGGGTAGTTGGAAGGCTTCCACCCCTTCCAGATCTACCACCTCTGTTTTTACCTCGCCTTCTACTTACAATTTCTTCACCAGAGGCGTTTACGGCGCTACCGTTTGAATTGACAACTGATTGTGCTATATTTAAATCTTGTTTTGGAAGTAGGGTTCTAGCTCTTGATAGTTCTTCTGAAGAAATATCTCCTGGCATTCCTTCTACTGGATATGGAAATCTAAAGTTCTTTGTATCGATTGGCCTTTTAGATGACTCGACAATAGGGTTTTCTATTTTTTTAAATTTCCTTAAATTTCTTTTACCACCCCTGTTTTTATTATGTCTAATTTTAGGGCTTATATTAGTTTGGGGAACTTCTGGTGGAACGCCACTATCTGTTGGTAGACCAGGAACAACTTCTGGAATACTACCTAAATTAACCTTATCATTTAAGGTAGTTTCAAGAAAAACTTTTTGTTCCTTTTCAACTCTCCTGTCTGGATTTTGATTTAAAAATTCATCAAGAGATATAAATTTCTTTTTGGCCATAAAAACCCCATTTTGCATTACTATTTACCTATAGTAACCAATGTTTGGAGGTATGTGATGGCTGGCAAAAAGCCTGCAAAAGTTAATTCAACTAATAAAAAAGAAGTAGTTACACTACCAGGAAAAGCTGTATATTATATGGGTTTGATGACAGAGGGATTTAGCTGCCCTATTTGTAAAAGAAACTTAATAAAAGGTATAATATATGAACACGAAGGTGTCTCATATTGCAGTAGAGGCTGTATTCCAAAACCAGAAAAAGTAGAGGCTACATGAGTTTTATTTTGTTATATGTATGCTGTGTTGCAGCCTATGGCATTGGTTATATACAAGGAACTTTTAGGGGTAAAAGATGAAAGACTATTGGTTAGCAGAACTGTTAGAAGAAATGGAAGGAAAGCTTCCTCCAGCAGAACAAGAATATGTTAATGCCATGTTAGGTATCGTAGCTAAATACGGAAAACTATCTAACGGTGACAGCAATGGCATATGGGTTGGTTATGTTCCCGGCACAGAAAATGATAATTTAACAATTGGAGTTAAGTGCGGTAACTGTGCCTTTTATGAAGGTAATGGTGTCTGTAGGATTGCAGCTGGACAAGTAGAAGACAATGGATATTGTCGCTTAGCTGCCATTCCAGACGGAGTAGTTAAAGGATACAGAAAATAATGCCTAACTATTGGTTATCAGAATACTCTTCACCAGATGATGAAGAAATGCCCGAAGAGGAAATGCCAGAAGAAGAACCAGAAGACGAAGAGGATCCAGACGATCCTGAAGAAAAATTAAATGATCGTCAAAAAATGATGTATGAACAATACGAATCATGTGTAGAAATGCATGGTAAGTTTGATCAAACAGCCCTAGGCAATGGTGCTCACTATGCACCAGCTGCAAAGAATCCTTTTATTAAAGAAGGATTAGTTTGTTCTAACTGCGTCTTTTTTATGGGTGGTCAGGGCTGCGAGATAGTAGCAGGTAAGATCGAAGCGAATGCTATTTGCAAGCTTTGGATTATACCTAACGATCTAATTAAGAAGTAACTACCAATTATTAATTGGACAGGTAGCTTCTTTAAGCTTTACTTTTAGCTTCATAAAACATCCACACTTTTTACATTGGCCAGTTGTCGCCATTAATTCTGGACAGTCTTTGCAGATATTCCATCTATCTAATGCGGTTGGGTTATCTGCGTATTCTGTGTCTGGATTAAACACATCCCATGGACGGACAACACCAGAAGCTTGACGTTCTGCGTTTTTCTTTTTCCATTCTTGCCAAGGATTAGTCATAAAATTACTCTGTAGGAGGGGTAAAGTTCTCTCCATCCCACATAGAACCTTTAGGAATTTCATCTACTGTTTCTATTATAATCGGACGACTTCTAAATATTGCAATCATCTCTTCCATACCAGGAGGCATTGGGAGTTGAATTCCATTTTCGTCTAACCCCATTACAGGAAATTTAAAATTACCTGCGACTTCTCCTTCAATTACAAATACAAAATTTGGGTTTGTCATACTTTAAATCCTTTTTTATAATTATACCATATTAACAGCAGCTAAATATACTACATGTTGCGCCATATGGGATATATTTATCGTTTCCACATATGTTACAGTGCTTTATGCCATCTGACACCAAGAGTCCACTACCACCAGCACAAGTTACAGTAGCGTTGCCCGCTGAGTCTGATACATACCAACCAAATACCGGACTTGCGTACCTATATGCTTCATTTTCTGGACCTCCAGTATACCAACCTACATATACTACCATGCCAGTGTTTATAGCTGTGCCCCAGTCAACTTCTGGTAAATCTTCATAGTTGTTATTTGACGTTGTTTCGCTACAGCTTCCAATATTATAGCAAGAGCCAAACGAAATGGTGCTCCACTCTGGATAAGAAGAAGTATCATACCAGTCTACTACATCATCTATTCCAGCTCTAGTATATGTATCTTTTCTTTGATTCTTAGATCTGGTCTTACTTCTTTCGCGGCCCTGACATCCACATGTTCCGCATCCTGTTGATGTACATGCTTCGTTTTGTCCAGTTTCTGATACAGTTTTAGTTTCAGAAGTCAAGGCCCAAGCTGTTGAATTTGCAGACTCCGAGTATGGTCCAGGTCCTGCTGCATTAACTGCTCTTACTTTTAGTTTATAATAACTAGTGTTTCTTGTATTTGAAATAGAGCTAGGATAACCAAGAGACGTAGTGCTAGAATTCCCAGGATATGTACCATTATTTGTTGATATAGAGTATTCGTAATTAGTTATTGCCAATCCTCCATTAGATGGTTCAGTCCAAGACCAATCAACAGTAGTACCAGTATCTGTCATTGACAGCGAAGGCGCAGAAGGGACATTTGCGGTAACTCCAGAACCAGAAGTTGAATCACCTGCTCCAATTGGATTTTTGGCCCTAACTAAAACAGAAACATTTGCATTATTTCCATATCCACTAACTGTAAATGGGTTAGAAGGAGCAGTAGTCCAAGTGGATCCGCCGTTAGTTGAGTATTCATACGAAGTAATTGGTACTCCGACCATTACTTGCTGGAGCAGTATAAGTAACAGCCATGGATCCAGCTCCATTTATGGCAAGCGATACAGACTGTGGAATACCAGGTTTTGCTCCAATTGAAAACAATCTACCAGATCTAGATCCACCTACAGAGCCAATGAAAGGCATGTCTTACGCTCCGTAATTCTTGCTCTCGCTTCCGAGAACTGTCCATGAATCACTATATCTAATTAAAGTGAAGTTCCATATGTCAACTCTATTTGTATTACCAGAAGTAGGAGCTGTGCTGTTTGCCCATTTAATTGATACTGCGGAACCGTTAATGTTTAATGTAGTTGGACTCGGGTAGCCCGCTGGTGATCCCTGATTAACTATAATTGAAATTGTAGTGGCATAGTTATTATCTGTTGGAACATTAGAAATTTCTACTATGAATGTACTACTAGCACCGCTTGGGAGGTAAAATACACAACCATTATTGTAGTTACAGGTCAAAACTCCACCAGAAACAGAAGAAGGGTATATCGTTTCTCTCATTTCTGATATGTCAGTTCTACCAGTAAAAGTAGCAGGACCAGTAAAATTAGGAGTAGCTGCAGTTAACGTAGAAGAAAACGTTGAAGGACCAGAAGATGTTAATGGTCCAGTAAACGTAGGTGTAGCAGCATTTAAAGAAGTTAATGTCCCTAAAGAAGTTAGAGATGAATTTACAATAGTATCTCCCAAGGTAGTTGCAGACAAAACATCGTCTCCATCTATCTTATAGGTATGACCAGAAGCTATATCAAAGCTATCATCTGTTCTTAAAACATTAGATGCTGATCTATATAAATTAGTATCAGCATTAGCTGAACCAGAACTCCATTTTAATTTTCCGTCCAGCCTCAATTACAAAGTTAGGTGTTGCGCTAGATGAAGGAGCTATCTCTACTGCTGTGTCAGCGGCTGTACTAAATTTTCTTGCTCTTAGTAGGTTATAAAAATTTGGCATGGCCTCAACCATTCCTTTCTTTTAAAGATTAAGTCCTCAAACTTAATCTACGTTCATTGCTAATTTTACTTCTATATCTCTAGTATCTGCAGCAGGAGATCCTGGACTAAAGCTTGTTCCATTAAATATAAGCGCTTGACCAGATGACGCTCCAGATGTATCTATTTGTGTTGAGTTAACGGAAAGTACACTTATGCTAGCTGTTCCAGTTACAGTAATTCCAGGAGAACTAATTTCTCCAGATACATTTAATGCTCCAAATGTAGGAGTTGCAGAGCTTGCTACATCTTGACCTATTTGAATTGTTGGAGTCGTAGCCTCACCAGAGTTGTTAGTTATTGTAACTCCAGTTCCTGCAACAAGAGATTGAACATAATCTCCAACCGTATCGGTTGAAAGGTTTACTGGATCATTTATCCAAGCTGAACCGTTGTACCTTAAGAAGTCACCATTGGCTAATCCACTTAAAGAAACGTCATTAAGTGAGTCTAAATCAGTTGTAATTGCAACTCCAGAAACAGCAGCATAAATACTTACTCTAACGCTATTGGCTGAAGGTGGGGCTTCAAAATAAACTGTAATAGCATTTAAAGTTGTAGCCTCCCATAAAGTGCTAAATGAAGCATATGGTGACGTTGTTTCGGTAAAAGAAACTACAACGTCTCTTGTTGAAAGGCCATGGGTTATGGTGAAGGTAGAATCTGATCCATTGCCTATTGTTGAAAAATGTGTCGTTCCTTCAACAGATGAAGGGCTAACTGCATTAACCCAGTTTGTTCCATCATACTTTAATACTTGATTTGGTGTAGCTGAAGATATTACTACATCGGTTAAGTCGTCAAGTGCAGCTACGGTTGATGCTACACCAGGAATATATTTATTTAATCCTGCATCATATTTAAGTACGTTTGTATCAGATGGTGTAGCTGCGTCTATTTCTATTCCATCAAGTATTAAACTTGAAGTTGTAATTGATCCAGATACAGTTAGTGATGTAGCAGTTCTTGTGCCATCTGCAAGCAAGTATTGTGTGTGATCATCATCTAAAAGACCAGTCAAAGAACCGTGGTCAGAAACTGCTGTAGAAGAACCTCCAGCACCGGATGCTATTATTTGTCTTAGATCTAATAAGTTTACAAATCTTGTTTTTGGACCATTAGCGTATGCTGTTGCTGTTTGAAAAACAATTTTATAAAGAGGTCTAAATTCTACTACGGGGAATCCAGCTAAATCTAATTCATCCCAAGTTGACGCTTCTGCTGAACCCTGATCTGTATACTGCTGTTGTCCCATTATAGCCAGAACTGGTTCATTTAAGTTATTAGTAGCAACTAAGAACATTACGCCATACTTGGCATTATCAATAGCTGTTGCCGACCAGGTACCAGCTGTGTTTAGATTGTACTGAGCTCTTGTTCCGCCGTTTTTAATTGGGAATTGAGTGGCTGTATCTTTTTTCCAGTGGTTATTTAACCTATAAAATACTGGTATGTAAGCTCCAGATTGCAACCTCTGTTGCCATGTATCTACTGTTGGAGAAGCGCTATGCTCAATATCAACCTGTAGATCTTCGTCAAAAAACGTACCATTAGCTATGTCTATTTTAGCGTCAGCGTCTAAACTACCGTCACCAGTGAGTGTGTAATTATTTGCTCCAAAACCATTTGCAATTGCGGCACCACGTGTTCTGTGGAGATACTCATGCGTGGCCCAGTCTAAAGTGACACCATGACGTTCGTCCGCAAAGAAATAAGCTTTATTATCTACATCGTTCCAGTATATATAAGCTGTTGGAGTATCTTGATCCCACGTAAAAAATGTAGTTTTATATGCTAACGAACCAGATGAATTAAAATAAATATAATAAAGACCAGATGTATCTGGTATTTCTATAGTTTCTGTAGAGGTTTTAACATATCTTTTGCCAGTACACCATACGGTATAACTGGTTGAGACCGGCGAAATAGAAAACTCTCTTGTAGACTCATTAAAGGAAATGACGCTGTCAGTTTTATCTTCATGTCCAATTGGTTCCGATGATGGTCTTACAGCATTAACCCAATTGGTCCCATCGAATTCTAAAAGCTGTCCATTTACTGCAGAGGTTATAACAATGTCAGAAACATTATCTATTGAACCACTAAACGTAATAGTTGGAGTTGCACCTTCGCCAGAATTATTCGTGATGCTTATGCCAGTGCCAGCAGCAAGCTTAGCTACATAATCACCTACAGTGTCAGTAGTTAAATTAACTGGGTCGTTTATCCAGTCGGATCCATTGTATCTTAAAAAATCTCCATTGGCTGGATCTACTATGTTAACATCAGAAATATCATTAATTTGATGATTAGAAATATCTGATACTGTACCAGTAACGTCACCTGTTAGATTACCAGTAACATCACCTGTAACATCTCCAGTTAAATCTCCAGTAACATTTCCAGTTACGTTACCAGTTACGTTACCAGTTAGATTGCCAGTTACATTTCCCGTTAGATTTCCCGTAACGTTTCCAGTAACATTGCCAGTGACATTACCTGTTACACTTCCTGTCAGTGGAGCTATTACTCTAGCAAATGTTGGAGTAGCCCCAGTAGAGACATCCTGTCCAATAGAGATAATTGGAGTTGCACCTTCTCCAGAATTATTAGAGATTGTTACGCCAGTGCCGGCGACCAAACTTTTAACGTAATCACCAACTGTATGCAAACCTAAAGTAACAGAGTTTTCAATAATAGAATTTAAATCTAAATAAGTTATTCCATCATTAGTAAATTGCCACTTATTATCTGCTTCGTTCCATCTAATTAGAACGTTGTTTTCGCTGCCGCGTTCTACCTCAATGCCAGCATTAAGTATTGGTGCACCTGTATAATTTGAATTTAAAACTAAAATATTATCTTCTATTAAAACAGAAGCAACATTTAAACTTACAGTATCTCCTTCGATAATTAAGTCTCCAGACACAGTAAGGTCAGCGTCGATGGTCACGGTATCATCAGTGCTGATCTGTGACATATCGTCTCTGAGCCAAGACCAAGTGGTGGAGACTAAATTGCCATTATCGTCTTTATAATAAACAACACCATTAACAGGGTCTAAAGCAATTTGACCCTGTTCTATATTAGGAGGTACTGGTAATGACATTAATCAATCCTTATTCTGGTTTAGAAGCCTTCTTATCAACCTTATTAAAAACCTGATTAATTTCTGCTGTGGATAGTTTGCCATCGTCCAAGAAAGCTCTTGATAAACCTTCGACTACTGTAGCAACTCCTGCCATTCCGTGCCATAAAGCAAGCCTTCCATAGGGGAACGCCAGCTATGGCACCGGCTCCTATAACGCTTAACCCTGAGGCAGCAAATGTTGCTACTATCCTTAACAAAATATTACTAATCGTTTTCACTTTCCCTCCTATAGTAATGAATTATTCCTTGTCTTGTTCTTTTCTCTGTATTCCTTTATTTTTTAATTTTAAGAACAGATATACCAAAAAACATTAGACCAATTGCTATTAAAACCCATGCAAATAAACTCGATCCAGTTCTTGGAAGGGGTCCATGGTCATGGGTGCTGTGGTCGTGCACCGTTGTTGTCGGAGCTTGTGTGCTTTGTGGCACAACAGTGGTCTCAACTGTGGTAGTTGGCTCGACTATGGTCACTAAAGCTACTGTCGTAGTTGGCTCTACTGTCGTAGTGGGGGCTATTGTTGTAGCGGGAGCCTCAGTCGTAGTTGTAGGAGCTGCTGTTGTGGTTGGAGCTGCCGTCGTAGTAGTAGGCGGATTCCAATTAACAGTAGCTGAAACAGTCTTAGCTACACCATTAACAGTTGCTGTTGCAGTATAAACAGCTGTTCCTTGAGTATTAGTCCTAACTGTTATTGTGGCAACTCCAGAAGCATTTGTAGTTGCAGTTAAAACTTGGCCAGCATCTGGGCCACTGCTTACGGTTATGGTTACTGTAACTCCAGCTTGAGGAACCCCAGAAATAGTTTGGGCAGTAGCTGTTATAATTAAATCTTCTCCTGCATTTGGAGATGTTGGACTAATTGCCAATGTAAAGGAACTTGGTAGCGACACTGATCCTCCACCTATTGACACCGCTTTTCTAGTATCAGTTAAAGATGGATATGGATAGTCAACGAGAACTTTTAAAGTTCCAACATTACCAGTAAAGTATCCATGCCAACACGCTGCTACTTTTGCATTGGTTAAATCAAAGTCAGCTATGCCATCTGCTGTAGCTTCTGGACCGCCATTACAGCCTCCATTATTATAAACAGCACTAGGGAGCAATGCTGTTAGCCAGCCATAGCTGCCCATGTTTGCAAAAAGACCACCACCAGAGTTTACAAAGTCTGCAATAACTTCTGCGTTTGTTGTAAATGCAGACTCAACAGTTGCTGGTCTACTCCAGTTATCTGGGATCCAAATAACAGTTGGCTTTATTGTATTAATATTTGTAAAGAAATTATTTACTTCTGTTAAGCTGTTATAAAAAACAACAGTTGGAGCAGTGGTAAATTGTCCTAAATATTTAGTGGTTAAAAGAGTATTCCAGTTTCCACCACAAGAGTTATTTGCACCATTTGCTCCAAGTATTGCAATTTTTCCAGTGTTAACATTTGTTGCACCGTCGTATGTCTTCTTTAATACCTGGGCTATATAACCCCATGTTCCTTCATATCCAGAGTGACAGACAGGATCCATTCCATCTAGAACTATTGGCCCGTCCACCGGTTGTAGCTAGGGCTGGAGTCCCAGCTACAATAAACTGATTATTTTGTCTATCAAAAGAAATTGTATTAGTACCAATTAATACTCCCAAGAATATTAAAAGTAAACCTAATTTTTTCAACTTGTTTCCCCTCACTCGTCGTTTTGTAACATAGCATTTATGTAATGAACCGCAAAAGCAACGCTGGTTGCTATTAAGGTTATTTTTCTTGTATCGCCAGAAAGAGTTGCAAAAACTATTACTGTTCCTGATATAGTAAAGGCTAGTGCAGCTGTTTCCTTTGCGAACTTTTTGACAAACCCCCAAGGGCTAAAAGTTCTTTTCATTGTTCCCTCCTGATATTTAAATATACTATTTCTTGTAAAATTATTTTCTTCTTCGTCGCCTTCCGGTCCTTCTATTTCTGCGGACTCTTCTTCCTCGTCTTCTTGTTCCTCTTCTTTTCTAGCAGAGTTATTATTTGATCCAGATCCAGATCCATTTCCTCCACCAGATCCACCACCGTTACCTCCACCTGATCCTCCAGCAGAACCAGCTGCTGCAACAGTTACGCTAGCCATCGCTGTTGTGGCTGCAAGTAGAGTTCTTCTTGACCCTACATCAATGTTAGAACCAACGGCAACGTAGTCATCAAGACCTGCTGCATATACGTCAATTGTTTCTTCGAATGCATTTTTAACCTCTTCTGGAGCGTCAGTAACAGCTTCAACAAGTGCTGCCTCTTCTTCCTCTGTTAAATCACTAACTGGAATTTCCTCGAAGATGTCTGCCGCCTGGTCTGCGTCAATGCTTTCCAAAACTTTTTCGCTTGTAGCAAGTTCGGTTGCTTGATCTTCTGTAATGCCATTTTCTAAAATATTGTCAACCGCTGTAGAAACTTGTTCTTCAGTAACGTTGTCGGATTCAAGTATTTCAACAACTTCTGCAAATTGTTCATCAGTAAGTG
>Ga0129333_10000341_pt1 | contig 36175 bp, 9 predicted proteins | sample CPB6_08_DNA_FD_94474 | JGI IMG/M metagenome (GOLD analysis project Ga0129333, IMG submission 94474) | Freshwater to marine salinity gradient microbial communities from Chesapeake Bay, USA - CPBay_Sum_0.6_0.8_DNA | ecosystem: Environmental > Aquatic > Marine > Coastal | place: USA: Chesapeake Bay... | reverse complement strand
CAGAGCTGGTCCTGCCCCTCCCCAGAATGGTCCACCACCCCCACCATTACCACCTGGCCCTTGACTTGTACCACCACCAAGAGCTATAAGACCAAATACACTACTGTCGGAACCTCTTGTGGCCGAACCTCCTGCACCAACTTTTACCTGGTAACTACCCGGTACTACACGATAATTTAATCTGTGTATGATACCACCGCCACCACCGCCACCACCAGAACTAGCACCGCCACCACCTGCTACTATCAGAACTTCAACTGGGAAAGTACCAGTAGCACTAGTATCGTTTACTGTTACTGTAGGAGCAGTTATGAACACTGGATTAGCACTGCTGCCGGCTCTGAACTGTAAAATCACTGTTTCGGAACCTTCAGTGAGGTTGTCTTCAGATACATTTAATACAAGGCTGGTATAATTAGCCGTTACGGTAGCGGTGCCTGTATTCTTCCAGTTTAGCATATCAATATTGGCGCTGGTGCCTACATTCTCCCAATACAACACTGTACCGTCGGATAAATCACTAGTCCTTATTCTGTAAAATATGCTTTGATCTTCGTTTACTGTACTAGAGCTTATTATAGCACTGTTAGCATCTTGATTAGGAATAGCGAAATTCAAGGAACCGCTGCTTCTGAAAATATGATATGTATATCCATTTTGCGTTATAATTTGTCCGCCGCCGCCACGTGGCAATCCGCTGTATTTGGCAATTACTGTTCCGGAACCGCCTGACCCACCAGCACCAGTGTAAACACCGCTACCAATACCACCCCCTCCACCACCACCGGAGTTAGGTACACCATCACCTCCGTTGGGTCTATTCCAAGTTTGTCCTACTAGACCGTCTCCCCCGCCCCCGGGTGCACTGTTGACCACAGTGTTTACAGTACTGTTATGATAACTGCCCCCACGGCCTCCACCACCAAAATATCCAGCTGGACTGCCAAATGCATCTTGGAACCCTGATACTAAAATACCAGGACCACCTATACCAGAACCACCTTCGCCAGAAGGAGCCGTTGATCCATTACCGCCTGCACCTGCGCCACCGCCACCGGTCCATTGTCCTCCGCTACCACCAGTGTAACCGCTTGGTGTAAGAGTGCTGGTACCACCTGACATAGTACCACCTTGATTGTTTTGACCACCACCGCCGCCGCCATGAGCACCACTACCACCACTGCCACGTAATCCGCCACCACCACCGCCACCAATGGCACTGTAGCTCATTCCTGTGCCGTTTATACTGGTACTACTTCCTTGTACTCCAGACGATCCACCTGCACCGAGTACAATAGTGTAGTTGATATTATTAAATGTTATACCACTAGCGGTGAGTACCTGACCTCCGCCTCCGCCTCCGCCTTGGTCAAATCCGCCCCCGCCGCCACCGCCAACTACTAACAGGTCACCGGTCCACGAAACCGGTGCAAGTGTAGTGGTAGTAGTTGTTGAAGTGGTAGTAGTTGTGGAAGTGGTAGTAGTTGTGGTAGGTGCCTCGGTGGTTGTAGTAGTTGTGGTAGGTGCTTGGGTAGTCGTAGTTGTGGTAGGTGCCTCGGTGGTTGTAGTAGTTGTGGGCGCTAGAGTTGTAGTCGTAGTGGGTGCAATAGTAGTAGTGGTAGTTGTAGTAGGCGCTAAAGTTGTAGTCGTAGTGGGTGCTACCGTAGTGGTTGTAGTGGTGGTAGTAACACCTACATTGCCGTATACAAATCCATTTGGTTTAACAGCTGAGGACCCATCAGTGTTATATATAAAAAAATGCTTTGTACCTGTTCCTGCAGGACTAATAAACTGAAATGTTGAATTAGTTAGGTTCGAACTAGCACATTCAATATTGTCTACATAAGCCAGTAAACCAGGATTGAAGCCAGCACCAACTACTGTAATGGTTTCTCCGCCATTAAAGTTAGCACCAACACCATTTGGATACTGTAAATTTGTAATTCTAGGACCGGTAGCTGTTCCAATTTGTGTGTTACCTACCAATGAACCTTCAGGTAAACGTACAACGGTACCAAGCGAGGTTATCCTTGCTGTGCCTAAGTATAAGCTATTCCCGCTAAGATGCAGGTCGCGCCAACGCAACGTCGCTGATCCTAAGTCATATATCTCATTGGCATTTGGAATTAAACTGGCATTGATCGCAGTATTATATAAATTATCTAATCTAACATTAGCACCGGCTTGACCTTTGCTGATAATTTCCACCCATTGGTAGGTATCACCATCAAAGATATAAATCAATTCTATCATAGCATCAGTGTCAACCCAGTGGTCGCCTACTGATGGATTTGATGGTACTGTATTTCCAAAGAAATAAGCGCCCGGCCCTGTACTACCTGTGGCGCCAGTTATCCCAGAAGATCCTACAGGACCAGTAGCACCTGTTGATCCAATTGGTCCCTGTATACCCGTAGCACCTGTTGATCCAATTGGTCCCTGTATACCCGTAGCACCAGTGGCACCTGTACTACCAACACCAGTGGCACCTGTACTACCAATTGGTCCTTGGATACCAGTTGCTCCTCCAGGTGACCCAGGAATGCCAGTTGATCCAGTTGCTCCTGTTGCACCCTGGAAAATAATTGGCGTCCAACGCTCACCGGTCCAACGCCAACTATAGGTGTTATAGGTGTAAACTTGGCCTTGGGCGGGATTTGACGGAAACAGTAAAGGCATTTTAAATTATATTACCAGTTTATTTATTAACCATATCTACGTATACGCGGACGAGGCCATAGTGAACCTGCTGCAGGACGAAATTTGACATTTTTTTTGGGAAATACGTTTCCAGTGCTGGGTCTTTCTTTTCTGTAAGCAGCAAACTTATTCGGACCTCCATAAAGAAGATTATAACTCAAATAGTTACTGGCACCATATACGGTACTAAATGGTCCGTCGGCTAATACATTTTGATAAGCCGCGGTAGTGATATAGGTCAATGCTTCTGCTGGTTTCATATTAGGATAAGTCTCCAATGCACAAGCTAATAATCCACAAACTTGAGGGCTGGCCATACTAGTACCAGATAATTTTTGTTTAAAGAAACTGCCGTTTCTAGGATCTCCTGTGCCAGAATTATAAGCTGCCATAATATTGCTACCCGCAGCATATATATCTGTGCGCGGTCCTGCATTACTGTAGTCTGCTTTACGTTCACTTACTGTATGATCTATGGCACTTACACAGATCACACCATCGGCGGCCCCAGGACTGGGTCCACGCATATAATAGTTTAAACTTAGACCCGATCTTAAAATATTATCGTAGTTTATACCGCCAATTCTATCATTGTACATATAAAAATTGCCAGCAGCACCTACCAGTATAATACCATCATTTATAGCGTCTACCATATCTGCATCAATACTACCATTCCGACTCATAAACAACATAGTGGTTCCACTTGCAGCCACTAAGTCGAAGTTGATACGATCTGTGACAGTCCATCCACCAGCTGGTCTGTTATATTGTACGCCTTGGTAATAGATAATATCAATATTGGCCAGTGCGAGACCGCCATTAAAACCAAAGCTCATATTACAAATAGTAGGATTTCTACGACCCAATTTGGGGTTGATGGGCTTGTTAGCATGCCAAGTTCTGATATAATTCATCATATCATAGATATAATTACCGTAGCCAGTGGCGTTTGCTGTGCTACCCGAATACGGGCTGAAATTATAGATGTTAGCGTCTTTGGCCCACCCATATCTACTGCCACAAGCTATACTGCCTACGTTGTTACCATGGCCATTATCTGCTAGAGCTTGTGCAGCAGTTAAGAAATCGTAAACATAAGTACCAGCTGCCACTCCACGTACTTCTTGATTGTACTGATACCAATTGAATTGGTTTAATCTAGTACCACCGGTACCGTCATCATTCACTGCCCATTCAGGATGTCCGGGTACAAGATGTCCATCAATGATCACTACATCAACATTTTTCCCCGTATTTGTCAATTCTATGCTACCTGATATGTTGGTAGTACCATCGCTACCCCAATTTGCAGGCTTAGTTGGTGTGGCTCCACGATATAGTCCCCAGTTTACATCATTGGCGCCATTGGTTCCTGACTTATCCCAGTTATTACTGCTTTGAACCAACATTGGTCTAATTTCTTGTCCAAGGTCTCGATAGTGGCGTTCTATATTTTCCACTCTTGGATCGCTAAGTAATTGTTCGGCTTCTGCATCTGTGAGATAATAATGTGTACTGCGACTCATCGGTCTACGGTAAGCACATTCAATAATACGATCCGGAACACTATCAGAACCATAACGACTTTCCATATCGTCGTAAAAACGATCTAGATCTTGTCCTTGCTTTAGTATAACTATATACTCGCGTTCTTCGCTCATATTATTCCTCAGACTTAACAAGTGTTAATGTCACAGTAATTGCGTTGGTACCGCCACTTAGATTAGTTACTGCTATCGGTATGGTGGTAGTCACAGGGTTTTCGTCGTTAAAACCTGCTACTGCTGGTGCTAGAGTTATAGTTTGTGGTGTGGCATTGGTGATTACTTCAGCAATGACCCCAGTATCTGGTGTAGGATCTGTGCCCGATGTTCTTGCACTGTCACTGGATCTTGCCGCAGCATTGGTATAAATCCTGATCCAGGCTGGGTGACTAGATGCAATTTTGTAGATTATATAGCCTTTCAGTCCAGTGATATCAATATTACCGGCGGCATTATTAGCCAAACTAGCACTGGTACCAGAATATGTGGCTCTTGGGCCTGCACTACCGCCGCCACCACTGCCAGTGCCTATATTGCTGGTAAAAATATTGCCACTCATTGCACTATGAAACTGGCAAATATAGTATAACTGACTAGGAGCATCAATGGGCACTGTAAAAGTAATTAACCCATCTGCTGCTCCGTTATTAGTAACACCGTTTGAATAGGCACTTGCTGTACCAGTGACTCTTGAAGTCTTGATCCAAAAAGGATGTCCTCCGCTGGTTGTGACATTAAAGTAATAGGTAAACCCACGAATCATATATAGATCAGGGTCATTGGATCCGTTAATCACATAATCGCTGCTACCACTTGCGGTCACTGTATAGGAATACCCTCCCACTGGGCCAGTTGCACCAGTAGCACCAGTGGCACCACCTGGACTTCCTGTACTACCTTGAGCTCCAGTGGCACCCGGTGCTCCAGTTGCACCTGTAAGCCCAATATTACCTTGTGTACCAGTTGCTCCTGTGCTACCAATTGATCCTGTAGCACCAGTGGCACCCAATGATCCAGTGGCCCCAATTGGCCCTGCAGGGCCAAAAATTTGTAGCCAACCGGCGCTGGATCCATCGCTGAAGTAGATAAACAAATCACCAGTGTTGGTACTAAACCATAAATTTCCATTGGCAGGTGTTGATGGTGCTGTGCTAGATACTGCGATTGTCGCGCCTGAAATATTTAAATTGCCAGAAGAATACGGACTACCATCCAGCATATAAAAACCGCTGCTGTACACTCTACCCGCATACACATTACCACTGACACCAGCGCCACCTGACACTAACAATGCACCAGTTGAAGTACTGGTCGAAGGTGTGGTATTGGTTGTTATGATGGCCTGATTGGTAGTGCCACTGAATACTCCAGTTGCCCCGGTAGCGCCCGGTCCGCCTGGTGAACCAGATCCACCGCCGCCCCCGCCGCCTATATTGCTGCCAGTCAGCGCAGAAGTCAATGCTGCATATACAACATTGCTGGTTAAATTATCAGTGGTCAGTATACGCACATTAGCTGTATTATCTAAACCTTTGACATTAAACTTTTTTATAGTCATTTTACACCTTCACATATGTTTTCTGTAGTTTTACTGCATTACCTGACCCCGATCCCGTCCCATAAAGTGTTACAATGCTACTGTTAATGTTGGCACTGAACGTCATTAATGCGTTTCCAGTATAAAGATCGGCGTAAGTAACCAATTGAGTTTGCGTTCCATTGTGTACCAACATGGCTTCTGTAGCTTGATACTCCGACCCTCTACTGACACTGATTACGTATTTGGCTGTTCTTACGTCATTGATACTAAATTGATCAATTCCAACTGCTGAAGTATTTACTGCAATCGCGCTAGGATCAGCCACGATCGTACTTGATGATGTACCTTCCATGCTGAGATAGGCAGTAACTGTAACAGTTTCGCTGGCATTAGGCAACCCACCATCGCTTTGCAGTGATAAATTACCAGACAAATTGTTGATCTTTATACCATCACCGCTGCTGGCCAAGAACAACAATGGTGCTAGTGCAGTGGTATATTTCCAAATCGAAGTATTACCATTGGCCCTAGTAATGTGTATATACACAGTTCTGTTTACACCATTGGATCCTAGAATGCCTGATGTGTACCAATAATTGGTATGATCTACATTTTGTAAGTCTAATTTATTAAATCTTATTTCAGTAACTGAACTCAATGTGTTACTATTAAATCCTAACTTACCAGCAGTGGTTGTAGCGTCACTGGTACCAGCGTCAAACGAATATTTCAAACCCCCACTGATACCAGTTGCACCCGTAGCACCTATGTTTCCACTGATTCCAGATGCACCAATTGGTCCTGTGGCCCCAGTCGCTCCTATATTACCAGCAATACCGGTAGCACCTGTCGCTCCTATATTACCAGCAATACCGGTAGCACCTGTTGCACCAGTACTGCCACTGCCACCGCCACCAACGCTGCCAATTACGTAAGGAGCACCGTTGGCATAGAATAATTTATTGGTATAAACTCCATGAACAGCTACGAGATTTCCAGTGGTAATATTGCCCGAACAATCTATGCCGCCAACAGTGACAAAATCATTGGCAGTAAATAGACTACTGCTGCCGCCAACTTCAACCCATCCATTGGCCAAATACACACTGAGTTTACCATTGTCATTGTCTAACCATAGATCGCCTTCTTGTGGATTAGCTGGAGCATTACCACTTACTACTACTTGTGCACCACCACCACCTCCGCCACCGCCAACAGCAGCAATTAAAGTGCCGCTGTGTTGTAAATTAATCTCGCTGCTAACGGCAGGAGGAGCATAAAAGCTAATATGTGAGCTATTGGCAACAAAACTTACACCAGGAACTTGATATATCCCATCAACATGTACAATTAGACTGTTTTGACCGGCTATGTTACTGCTTAATGAATAGTGATAACTAGTTCCATCAGCGGTAATGTTTTGACTAAATGGAGCGTACCACTTACTTTCTAGGTTTATAACCGGTGTTGAATTCTGTATTATAATCTCTGCATTAGCAGAGGGTGCAGTAAAAAATGTTAATGTAGATAAGTTAGCTGTAAAGTTAAGCCCGGGTTGCTGATATATACCATCTATGTGTACTACCAGGCTGTTAGAGGAAAAAACGTTGCTAGGTAAACTATAAACAGTGGTAATACCGTTGCCTAAAAATTGCTGTGTAAAGGGCTGTACTGCGGTATCGTAGAAAGATCCAGCATCACCTTTAGGCCCTGTAGCACCAGTGGCTCCGATGCCCGTAGCCCCTGTAGCTCCCCGTGGACCGGTAGCACCATCCACGCCCATAATACCTTGTGGGCCTGTAGCTCCAGTGGCTCCTCCAGGATCACCAGTGTCTCCTTTAGGACCCGTGGCACCAGTGGAACCTGTGGCGCCTCCGGGATCACCTTGATCTCCCTGTGGTCCCGACGGACCAGTAGCACCTGCAGGACCAGTAGCACCTGCAGGACCAGTAGCACCTGGGGAACCAGTGGCTCCTGGATTGCCAGGAAAACCAGTGGCACCACCCGGCGATCCTGGGGTACCAGCCGGGCCAGTGGCGCCTGTAGGACCAGTAGAACCTGTAGCACCCGCTGTGCCAGGAGTACCTGCATCGCCTGCAGGTCCGGTTGCACCTGTAGCACCACCAGGATCGCCCGTGTCACCTTTAGGTCCGGTCGCACCTGTAGCACCTGTTGCACCACCTGGATCTCCTGGGGTTCCAGGACTGCCTGATGGACCAGTAGCACCAGTGGATCCATCAATTCCATCAGACCCTGCAGGCCCAGTTGCACCAGTGGCTCCAATTGGTCCTGTACTACCAGTAGCACCAACTTCACCAGGATTACCAGGCTGTCCTATATCGCCAGGCAGACCAGTAGCACCTGTAGCTCCCCCTGGGTCACCAGGTGAGCCTGCTACACCAGTAGCACCTGTAGCTCCTCCGGGATCACCTACGGGTCCTTGTGGACCTGTGGCTCCTATTCCGCCCTGCGGTCCTGTGCTGCCAGTGGATCCTTTAACACCAGTAGCACCAGCAACACCTTGTACACCAGTGGCTCCAATTGACCCTGTAGCACCCGTGGCTCCTGTATCTCCAGGTAACCCAGTAGCTCCTGTGGCGCCTTGTATACCCGAAGCGCCTGTAGCACCAATGCCTGTAGCACCCGTGGCTCCAATTGGTCCTGTACTACCAGTCGCACCAGCTGGTCCCGAGGCTCCTGCAGGACCAGTAAGTCCTATCTGCCCGGTGGCACCTGTAGCTCCAGGTGTTCCTATACCTGTAGCACCTGTAGCACCAATGCCAACATTACCCTGGGCACCCGGCACTGCTGTGCTGATGTCTAGCCAAAAGTTATCATAATTGTTGTTGACATACACATACAGTATGTCATTGTCAGTGTTATACCAAAAATCGCCAGTATGTACACTAATTGGTGCAACATTACTAACAGTAATTTGAGCAGGTCCAGTGGCACCTGTGCTGCCCACAACACCTGTAGCACCAGTTGCTCCAATGCCCGTAGCACCTTGTGTGCCAGTGGCACCTTGAACCCCTGTAGCACCAGTGGCACCTGTTGTACCAGCGCCTGTAGCACCCGGGGGGCCACTTGGGCCTGTAGGTCCTGCTACACCAGTAGCACCTGTAGCTCCTACACCAGTGGCGCCCTGTGGACCTTGAGGGCCTGCGGGGCCGGCTGGGCCTGTAGCTCCGCCTGGATCTCCGCCGGGTCCTTGTGGACCTGTGTTACCGGCTGGACCTGTAGCCCCAATTGGTCCAATAGGTCCTGTACTACCAGTGGCGCCAGGACCTCCTGGCGAGCCAGCTGAACCTGTTGCGCCAGTGGCACCTGTAGCTCCACCTGGATCGCCTTGATCCCCTTGTGGACCTGAAGGTCCAGTGGCACCTGTATATCCTCGTGGCCCTGTAGCACCAGTGGCTCCAATACCACCAGCTCCACCTGAAAAAGGCACGCCGTTGGCATAAAAATATTGTGTAGCGTAAACATTACCAAATGAAGGATTGTTTACTGTACTAAATTTGATAGTTTGGTATGGTTGTCCTGCTGCATTGCTGGTTATAACAATATTATTACCAGACTGTATGGTAATATGATCTAACCCAACAGCTACTAGTTGTTGACTACCTTCTACTTCCCAGTATTTGAAAGTAGAATTCATAGCAACAATTACATTACTATTACCTTGTTGTTGTACTGCAAAACCAGAATCTTCATCAAACAATAATGAACTAATACCAGTGTATCTTATATTCGCAGCTAGGTTATTAGAAAATACTGTACCAACTGTTAAGAAACCTGGTCCTGTAGCTCCTGTGGCTCCCGGAGGACCGCCTGGAGTTCCTGGGGTTCCTGGAGTTCCGGAGTCACCCGGATCACCTTTTGGTCCTGTAGCTCCGGTTGAACCAGTGGCACCACCTGGGCTACCAGGAGGTCCCGAAATACCAGTGGCGCCAGTGGCTCCTTCGGGTCCAGGATCGCCTCCAGGGCCAGTGGCACCCGTTGAACCAGTAGCACCTTCTGGACCACTAGCACCAACATCGCCGGGCAGCCCCGAGTCACCTTGAGGACCTGTAGCACCTGTAGCACCACCTGGATCTCCTGGGGAACCAGGAGGACCAAATGTACCTGTTGCACCTGTAGCACCACCAGGGTCACCTTGCGGACCAGTTGCGCCTCGTGCACCAGTGGCTCCTGTAGCACCTGTACCTGTAGCACCTGTAGCGCCTGCTATCCCTTGTAGACCAGTGGCTCCAACAGGACCTGTACTACCAGTGGCCCCTGTATCACCCGGTAAACCTGTAGCCCCTGGTGCTCCCGACGCTCCCACACCAGTGGCACCAGTGGCTCCGGAACCTGTTGCGCCTGGCTGTCCAGTGGCTCCTGTCGCACCTGTTTGACCCGGGGATCCAGTTGGTCCGGTAAGTCCTAGTTGTCCAGTTGCACCTGTGGCACCGACACCGGCCGGTCCGGGAGCACCAGTGGCTCCAATTGGACCAACATTACCTTCTGCGCCCGGTACTGCTGTACTGATATCTAGCCAAAAACTGTCATTAACGTTATTAACGTAGATATACAGTATGTTGTTATCTGTGTTATACCAATAATCACCAGTGTGTATAGTAACTGGTGCTACATTGCTGACTGTTATTTGTGCCGGGCCGGTAGCGCCTGTGCTACCAATAACACCAGTGGCGCCAGTGGCTCCAATGCCTGTGGCACCAATGGCTCCTGTAGCCCCTGTAGCTCCAATCCCGCCCGGAGTTCCAATAACGCCCGGGGTTCCCGGCTGTCCAGTAGCACCTGTACTACCTGCTGGACCTGTTGAACCAGTGGCACCACCTGGATCACCACGTGGACCAGTTGCACCTGTAGCTCCTCCTACACCCGGAGTTCCTGGAGTTCCGCTAGTGCCAGTCGATCCAGGGCTACCTGGATCTCCAGGGACACCACGTGGACCAGTGGCGCCAGTGGCACCATCTATACCTGGGGTACCAGGAAATCCTGTAGCACCCGTGGCTCCACCGGGACTACCTGTGGCGCCCGGCGGTCCTGCTACCCCCGTAGCGCCTGTGCTTCCATCAATTCCGTCTACACCACGTATGCCGCTGGCACCAGTGGATCCCGGTGGTCCTACATTTCCGGGAGCACCAGCTGGCCCTGTAGCACCTGTAGCTCCTGTATCACCATCCACACCCGCAGCACCACTTGCACCAGTGGCGCCACTTGGACCTGTAGCTCCTGGTATACCCGGAGCTCCGGTGGCTCCTGTAGTTCCATCAATACCCGGTACTCCGGGCTGTCCTGTAGCACCAGTGGTTCCGGCACCAGTGGCTCCCGGAGGACCAACACTACCGGTAGCGCCTTGTAACCCATCGCGTCCTGGTAAACCACGTGGGCCACTGGCACCTGTTGCACCTGTTGCACCTTCGTCACCTGGGGGGCCTATAGCACCAGTGGCTCCAGTAGCTCCTATGCCAGCAAATTCTCCTGGTAAACCGCGTGCTCCGGTCGCTCCAGTTTCACCAGTAGCCCCTGGAGTTCCGGGCTGTCCTGTGGCACCAGTGGCACCATCAATACCGGGAACTCCTCTCGGCCCAGTAGCACCAACTACGCTAGGACCAGTCGCACCAATTGGGCCCGGCAATCCAGTGGCACCCGTGGCACCTATACCAGCAAATTCTCCTGGTAAACCGCGTGGACCAGTGGCTCCTGTAGCTCCTATGTCACCGACTGGACCAGGTGCTCCAGTCGCGCCATCTGAACCATCAATTCCTGGCGGTCCTGCCACACCAGTGGCGCCCGTTGAACCTGCAGGACCTGTTGCCCCTGGCGGTCCTGCAACGCCGGTGGCGCCTTGGTTTCCTGGTGTGCCAGGTAAACCGGCGATACCAGTGGCTCCAGTAGCTCCTCCAGGATTTCCGGGTGGACCAATTGGTCCTGCTACCCCTGTTGCTCCAGTGCTGCCGTCATTACCGTCAATACCCCTTGGTCCAGTAGAACCAATTGGACCATCGATACCAGTGGCACCCGGAGGCCCTGAAATACCAGTGGCTCCTGTAGCACCTGTTTCACCTATTAAACCTGCGGATCCACTAGCCCCTGTAGCGCCAGGAACACCTGTAGCACCAACAGGACCTTGAACCCCTGTAGCACCAGTGGCACCGTCTGTACCGTCAATACCTCTAGGGCCTGTGGCACCAGTGGGACCATCAATACCTGTAGAACCAATTGGACCTGCAATGCCAGTAGCACCTGTGGCTCCATCTACACCAGCTGTGCCAGCTGGACCAGTGGCACCAGTGGAGCCGATATCTCCTTGAGGTCCAGCTATACCTTGTAAACCTGTGGCGCCTGTGGCCCCATCTAAACCTGCTGTGCCAGGAAGCCCTGTGGCCCCAGTTTCGCCTTGATTACCAGTGTCACCTACTGGCCCTGCTACACCAGTGGCACCCGCAGGTCCGGTAGCACCAGCCGGACCTGTATCACCAGGCTGTCCTGTAGCTCCTGTGGATCCTGTAATACCTATAGGTCCTGCTGGGCCTGTAGCACCAGTGGATCCGGTGGCCCCATCTAAACCAGCGGCGCCTGCTATACCAGTGGCACCTGTATCGCCTGTAATACCAATCGGCCCTGCTGGGCCTGTAGCACCAGTGGATCCGGTGGCCCCATCTAAACCAGCGGCGCCTGCTATACCAGTGGCACCTGTATCGCCTGTAATACCTATAGGTCCTGCCGGACCTGTGGCTCCTGTTGACCCAGTAGCCCCATCTAAACCAGCAGCGCCTGCTATACCAGTGGCACCTGTGTCGCCAGTATTTCCAATTGGGCCTGTTAGACCAGTGGCGCCTTGAACCCCTGTGGCACCAGTAGCACCGTCGACACCTGCCAAACCAGTGGCACCAGTTATACCTGTTGCACCAGTTAATCCCGGAGAACCTGTAGCTCCATCTTGTCCAGCATTACCAGGAGTCCCTGGTATACCTGCTACACCTGTAGCACCTGTATCTCCTGTATTGCCCACCGGACCGATAGCACCAGTGGCTCCAGTTAATCCAGTTGCACCAGTGGCCCCAACATCGCCGGGGTTACCCGGCGTCCCAGCAATGCCTGTAGCACCGGTTAAACCTGGTGCGCCAGTGGCCCCATCTGTGCCAGCTGTACCAGGAGTACCCGGAGTTCCTGCCGCACCAGTGGCTCCAACACTACCTGGCGTTCCAACAGCGCCTGGGATACCAGGAGTTCCAGGATCACCTGGTGTTCCTGCAATGCCCGGAGCTCCGGCTGTACCAGGACTACCAGCTGGACCAGTTAAACCTGGTGCTCCCGGTAATCCTGTAGCACCAGTGGCGCCATCTATACCCGGGGTTCCCGGTAATCCAGTTAAACCACTGCTACCCGGAGCGCCAGTAAGACCCGGAGTTCCTGTGGCACCTTGCACACCCGATGCCCCTGCCGGACCTGGAATTCCAGGTGCGCCTTGTGATCCAGTGGCACCAGTTGGTCCTTGAGCGCCCACTGGTCCAATTGGACCAGGTGCTCCTGTAGCTCCAGTAATACCCGGTGCTCCAGGTAATGCAGAACTTAAGTAAGGTAATCCGTTACTGAAAAATATTTGATCTGCATAAACTCGTCCGGCATAGACATTACCACTGACACCAACACCTCCAGTTACAGTTAATGCCCCGGTACCGGTGTTAACGCTAGGTATGCCGCTAGCTAAAATTAAATTGCCAGTGTAAAATGTTCCCGGAGTCCCTGTTATCTGCCCAGAACTTACTGTGGCATTGCTGAGATAAACCAGTTGTTGACTACTATTATCCCAACCTAAGAAATCTTTCTTTGCAGATCCTGACTTAAAATAGTGTATGAGTAGACCAAGATCTGCACCGTCGTCAACAGTTAAAGGTGCACCCCCGGCACCAGTGTGTAAATTAAATACGGAATCTGTGACAAAACTATCAGCACTGTTAACAGAATTTATATTGCCTAACAGTACCAAATTGCCTGTAACTGTAAGATCTACAGCTATCAATGCTTGTTGTAGACCGATACTGGTAATCTGCGGCTGTGCCGCGGTCATTACCGTACCATAAATGGTGGTCGCAGCAATGTTCCCTGCGTGTAAATTTCCAGTAATACCAGCCCCACCGCGTACCTGTAAAGCGCCGGTCAGCGTGTTATAACTAGCAACATTGCTGGTTAAAGCAAGTGGAGTTCCAAGTACAGTATTTGTTACATTACTGCTAGCACCAAAATTACTTAGAACTGGGGGCTGGCGCAAATAGCGTATCATTGCTGTTAACTCATAACCTCATATGATATCACAAATTGCAATGTGCCAGGTAAATTAGACAATAAACGTAGTGCGTCGCCTTCTTCAAGATAAATGCTGGTGTCTTTACCAATGACTACCAGGCTGCTTTTCATGGCCACTGGAACTTCATAGGCTAACTTGTAACTAACACCGCTGCGATAAAGGTCAGCAGTTAACAGCGCATCATTGCTGCCTAGATTTGTAACAAATAAACTATTGACTCTGTAAGCACTGTTACTGGCACTAGGATTGGTTATAATTGCTGATGGTGATGTTAATACCCATTCTGCGTGTGTTCTTCCTATAACTGATGTAGAGCTTACTAAGTTTGGAGCAGCCATGTTTGATCCATTTTAAAGACAATATAGTATTTAGTTACCCCAAACACAGTTGTTGTTTGTGGTTTAGAACTGAGTTTTTGGTATGTTTAGCTTAAAACTGGCCACCGCAGTGTAATTTTCTTTCTCCTCGGCTGTGAGCCAAGTAGATACACGGCCAATTACTGGAACGAATCCTGACTTAGAAGTATAAAATGCTTTTTGCATTTCCCAGTTAAATTTACCCGATAAGGTGCCCATGGAAATATCTTGCCCTGCTCTGGAACTGGTCAAATACAAGCTATTTGTCTTGGCTCCGTTTACTGTAACAGTGTTAGGCCCTTCACCTATTTCAAGATCAACACGGAATGTTCTACCTTTTGTTCCTCCCCAATAACCATTGGTATTATTTACTGTAGCGTAGATTGTGCAATTAGGAGGATTTTTATTGTACCCTAAGCCAAGGGAATAAACTGGTTTAAAATTAGCAGGCGGACCTGGTGGTTTAGTAGTGGTAGTAGTAGTGGTAGGTCTCCTAGTTGTTGTTGTGGTGGTAGTAGGTGCTGCCGTGGTGGTAGTAGGTGCTGCCGTGGTAGTAGTAGGTGGTCTCGTGGTCGTTGTTGTGGTTGTAGTAGTCGTAGTAGTACCAGGTCCTGCGGTAGTAGTTGATGCGGCTGTGGTAGTAGTTGATGCGGCTGTGGTAGTAGTTGATGCGGCTGTGGTAGTAGTTGATGCGGCTGTGGTAGTGGTAGTACCACCAGCTAAGGTAATCTTAATAGCACACCAATTTGTACTCCAGTTGGCCGTGCTTATGCCATTAGCCACAGAGCCAATAAAATTACTTTGCGACCCCAAAACTTCAAATTCAATTACCCCAGTCTGACCATTTGTTAATAAGCCAGCGTGTACCGCGGCTTTGGCCCAATCGCTGTCGTCGGTATAAGGATTACTGCCCCACACAGAGCCACCTGCTGTAGTGCCAGTGATGGTGCGTGTGATTTTTTCACCTACAGTGCATCCTGGGCTTATAGTATTAGAAGGTGGAGCAGGCGGCTGAGTAGTTGGAATAGCAGCTTCTGCGGCTAGCACACTGATACAACCTTTAATGTATAATGTAGCACCAAGACCTTTAAGTCCATTGGCATCGTAACTACCATTTACAAACACTATTCTATAGGTACCAGCCTCAGCAGCTTGTAAGGTATATCGGTGTTCTGTCCATGTGGCGCTTTGGCCAGTTCTATCCAATAGGTGAACTCGCTTGTTACAATCATTGACATCTTGAAGATAAACATAAATGTCACTGTAATCTGTACTTGCTTCAACTTTGTAGGAAAAAGCAATAGTATCGCCGCCATCCATGGGCACAGCACTGGTTGAGTGTACATAAGGCCCACGTTCAATACCATAAGCTACATTAGTGGTTCCTTTGTTAACCAGCTTTAACACTGTCACAGTAGATCCGCCCACTGGAATAGCTTCTTCAACAAAAGTAGCCTCATAGGTCATTTTACCACCGCCGGCTTCTGCATTGGCTGGCGCAGACCTAGGTCTAGGAGTAAGATCAGCAGGAGTAGGACAGCCACTAACGGTACTGGCTCCGCCCATGGTTACTTTCTGAGTAAAAATTGCCCATCCAGGAATGGTTTTTTCGGTGCTGCTTACTTGAGTTTCTGTGGTATCGTCGAAGCAGGTATTGAAAAAACCAGCGGCCACAGCAGGTGGCGCATTAGTGGTTGTGGTCGTAGTAGTGGTTGTGGTCGTAGTAGTGGTTGTGGTTGTACAAGGCAGCAAAGTCATCATCACAGACCTAGCATACTCAGTGCTGGATACAGCATCATCTACTATGATCATTTGAAAACGCTTGGGCGGTGCTGGCTCATCAAATGGTTTTACTGGTAAATGGAATTTGCCAAACCCATTATTTACTGCTAGATTGTATAAAGATCCTTTGTAAATTTCCTCTAATGCATCACCGGTGTATTTTGTTTTAGTACCAAAATCCACTGCATACCAAGTCTTGGTAGTAGGCACCGCACTAGATGGTGCAGTCCAGGTTACCTGAAATGGTTCCCCACAATAAACCGTAGGTTCAATGGGCTGTATGCTCCAGCTGGCTTGTGCTGTGTCGCAGATTTCTACATTGGCTTTGATTTTTAATGAGTTAGACAGTCTTATAGTTAAACTTTCTACGCCATTAACTGGAGGATCAGATTCAGGTATGTTATCACGATTGGCCACGAACTGCATACAGGCTTCCTGATCAAACATGGTAAATGTGCCAGTAAGTATTTCTACCGCAGGTGTTAAATCCTGTGCTGTCAGCGTAGCAACATTTTTTTCTAGAACATAATCAAACTTGGTGCCATTTAATATAGGCTGTTCACCTGGGTTAGCAAAAAGCTGCCGTAGACAAAATTCAACTGTATTTCCTTCAACCACACAAGTAACATTACTGAATAGACCCAAGGTAACTGGAATTACTTTTACGTTACAAAATGTTCTTGGTGTATTTTCTAACTGTAATTCAAAATACTCTTCAACTATCTCTTTATCATAGTTAATTTGCAGATCTACATCACCACGGCAAACATTACTCAGTGGTGTTTCTTCGTCTAACTCCATAAAGAAACGACCACTCATGGTTTCCCAATTAATTTCGCTTTCTACATTAAAACTATACAGGTAATTAAAATCTTCCTTGCTGATTGACCCAGAAAACTTAAATGGAACCATGCTTTCTGGTGGAACATTAACTGTGGCCAATCTAATTTCTACTTTACTTCCTGAATATGCTATGCAAGGTTCGCAAACAAGATTGTACTGTGTAGGTGGAGCAGGTGCATGTACATCCACAGTTATGGTTTTTGGAATTCCTATCTGCCCATGTTGCGTAATCAATGTATAGGTCCAAACGTCTGTGCCTTGGAAGTTACGATAAGGCACATATAAAAACCCTTGACGATCCTTGGTTAATCGTACATACCCCCATAATGGTTGTGTAAGTGCCACTGGTTCCATGTATAAACTATCATAAAGATCTCGATCAACAGCAGTGTTTAATGTTTCATTACCATATGGAGTAGGACACAGTGTGGTAGTGGTAGTTGTAGAAGTAGTGGTGGTTGTAGTGGTTGGTGCGCTGGTTAAACTCAAAATAGGAGTTCTAGCAATTATATTGGCCTTGGTATTACGATCAGCTGCTGATTTGTATACTGTAACCACAAACTTTTCCACAGGTTCCGGTGGGTCATTGAAAGAATTAATATAAAACTTTTTGATAATTTTTCCTGCTACCACATCCGAATTTCGCAGTTGCAAGTTACCTTGTATCACTGCAAAGTCACCAGAATCCAATGTATACTCAGGACTTTCTATCTGCCAATATAACTCAAGGTATCCCGGAGGACTGGTTATGGCCACACTCATTCTATCTACAGTGAGTTCTAGCTCATAGGCAACACCTTCAGTAACCACAGAGTCCGTAGTGGGTTTGGTAAACTGATAAACCGGATTATTAGGATTGGTAGGCCAAGTATAAACAATCGTAGCAGGATTTATTGTGGTAGTGGTAGTAGTGGTAGGTGGTGGACGATTGTGTAGTGCGTATCTATTAGGGTTAAGGCGCTGTGTATAACGACTGTAGGGTTCAAACTTATTGAATCTAACTACTAACCCTCGGCGATTAGGATCATTGGTATACTCTGGCAGTGGATCAGTAATGGTATCATAAATTAATCTAAAAGGACTGGCAAGATCTCGGGTAAAGTCTAATTCGCCACCAATTTGACTTAAAGTAGCAACCTTACTGGGATTAGCTATAATATGTCTAGTTTTATAAACTTCATATAAGTTATTGACTTCTTGAGGGTATAAAAAGTCACTCCAGGCACGAGCAACAGATATTTTTCCTTTAAACAGTGCATGATAGTTTGCACCGCCTACTGTATAAGGAGTAGTACCAACTGTCCAAGGACCTATAACTTTTTGCGATGCTTGTTCTTGACCATTTATAAACAATTGATGTGTGTCTGCTACACTAACTGCAACAAATTGATACCAAGTAAACAATTGTAGGTCGTAGGTGGCAGTAACATTTACCGCCCCGCCAGTTTTGTAACGCTGAAATAATACTGTGTTTCTACCATTGATCCATATTCCCCAGTTACGCACAGAACTGGCGCCGGGTGTATAATTGTCTGTGCCTTTACCAAACAGTCTGACCCAATCCGTAGAATAGTCGGTCATGTATGCCCAAACTTCTGCGGTCATATCAGTGGGAAAGTCTAGGGCTGTGGTACTTTTTGCTATAAAGTAATCGTCGATACCATTAAACTCCAACCCTTTCAAACTGCCAGCAGCAGCATTATAAGCTATACCGTTTTTAGTATTGAAGTTGATATCAATATTCACCAAACGTGTAAAACGTTCATAGCTAGGCCGATTCGCAGTATTTTTGTGTCCAATAAAAATATGACTATATCTAGCAGGAGGCCAGGTAAAAGTTTCGGTCGCGCCAAAGGATGTATTCAATACAGATCTTAGATTACTATCAAGCCTGCAGGCGTCAAAACTAACAATAACCACTATGTTACCAGTGGGTAATGCGTTTAAATTTGCAACTATGGAGTCGGTATTGCCACCGAATGTGTCGTAAGTGTTTATAGACGATACTGCGTAGGTTTGACTGTCAATTACTGCTAGAGTGTGGCCTCGGCTGTAACTGTAGGTTAATGTTTGTCCATTTATACGTATTTCAGTGTCAGCAGGATTTGCAGTGACGTCGTAGTTTGTACTTTTAGCATAGACTGTACCATGTAAGACCACATCATGCCCATTACCACTGACATCATCCCATTCGAAATTGTTATCTACATTATTAAACTTACCCGGATAACTGTTTGAGTCTGCACTGTCTAGCAGCACTCTAGGCGTAGGTAAATTATTCTTTAATAGTGTTTCTTTTTGATCGTAGATTAATTTGTAGCTGGTAAAGTTAAATTCAGTAAAAGGTTTTCCTACATGGCTTATGGTCTGATCCTTGGGATAAATCCTATGATAGAACCCACCAAGATTAAGCACACGGTAACCAATATAAGGTCTATGTTCACCTTCGTATACCTCTAGAAAATGCAGCGATTTGATATCAAAGTTTACTTCAACATAGTTGATATAAGGTCCCACTGCTCGACGTACCTGAGCACCACGTCTTGTACCATCCACAGTGGTGATCTTATTGGGCATGTAAAAATAAAGATCACGGGTATGCGGTACAATCACATGATGATTGGGTACAATGATCAAATTAACCTCCTCGATTTAACCAAGTAATAGGCCAAATTTTTCTTCTGGCTACTACATACTTAGTAGGCGCTTCGTGTCTAAATTGTGGAATCTCATACGGACCGTATTCTAACAACATTTCTACACTGGCGGTATAACGGTTAATTTCTTCAAATCTAGGATAACAAAATTGTATGGTTGTGGTATTGTCTGGACAATAAAAATGGTACACACGCTGCATAGCTTGTGTGGCATTTTGAGGGAAGCGGCAGTCTGTGATATTACCAGAGTTCAACATAACTTTACCTGCCGATCTGGTATATATTCCTGATTCAGGATGTTCAAGATTGCCAGTATGGCTTCTTGGGAATATATAACCAACATGCAGATACCAGACATTTTGCCAATAGTCACTGGCCTGCCTATAATTCCAATAAGGATTCCATTCACCTTGTCCATCTATTAGGCGCCTCACATTGCCAACGCTGCTGTAGCTATTTGAATAAGCAGGATGCGTACCATTGGTAAACAGACCATGATATACTTGTCCACCAGCTGTAGCACTGGTTCTACGTACCCATACTACACTGCGATAGGTGGCATCGGGATTTATAGCAAAATAATCGCCATTCCAACCACCATCATTGTTACCATCGCCACTGGCACGAGTTTCCCACACTGTGCTGATCCTATTCCATGGATCAATGGCACGGACGCGAAGATTTTCAGTCGTGGTTGTTTGATTTACATTATATCCCGGAACCGACCCTGATCCCAATGACCAAGAATCTACTTTAATATTACTGCTTCTATAGAAATAATCTTCAACTTCTTCATGTGCATTAGCTCCCGGGGCGACTGGTACATTTCCGTTGTCAATGATGTAATTCGGATACTTTACATATCTAGTGCTGTTATCTACATGATTGTCCTTGAGTCTGGCCTGAGATTCTCTACTGAAGAAGTTTGGTAGCTCTACAGGTCTACCGTAAGTTGTTGGTAAACCTAGATTAGCTGTAAGTACGTCGCAGTTGCTGAGATTAAGATTAGCTGGTTGACCAGCGACACCTACTGCCTGTACCGTTACATTAACTGTTAAATTAGATAAGCAACCAGGGCCTAGTGTACGAAATGTCACTGTGTTAGATGATGTACCACCATTGTTTACCACTCTTATATCCATTAAGGCACGATTGTTACGCAATACTAAATTACCATTAATGGCTACATTGGCATGCAGTAGAGGCTGGCCAAATGGATTAGAATTCGTAGTTATTGTGTAAGGAACTAGCTCTCCGTCGGGCAACTCGGCACCTTGCACTAAAATTCTAGTTACACCAGGTCTAGAGATCACTGTGGCATTGGCATATAGTCCTGGTAAATGTTTTTCGTAAAAATATGCATCAGGACGAGCTGGTACAGCATACACATGAGTGTTAAAGAATATTCTATGATTCCAATAATTGGTACCCGGAATCATGAAAGGTGTAGCACTAACAAACTTTCTAGCTTCGTCCGCAGCTTTTTCATAGCTGTTAAATCCACCTACGCTATAATTATAATGTTTCTCATAAAACACAAAAGGACTATAGACTTTGGGCTTGCGATACTTAATAATAACTAGCCCTCTACGTCCGTCTTTGCCATTGGGGTCAGAACCAGCCGCTACAATTTCTCCACCAGCTCCACCCTGACCTCCTCCATAAGCACTGCCAGCTAACAGTGTACCTAGTCCGGGATTGACATAACTGTCTGGCTTGGCTGTTCTTGTATCCCACACAATTTTATTTGATATGTCTCTTACAGTAACAGCAAAACCAGCGGCCATACCAGCTATTAAACTGCTGGCAGCTGATCTTGTATCCCATATTATGGTTCCACTGTTATCGGATATTGTGGCTGCTACTCCACCAGGTCCGGGAAAATTAGTTACTGAAAAATGCATTTCGTATGTGCCAGCTGGAATAGAATGAGTAACTTCTACACTAGTACTTCCGGTGTAATTAGGATTTGAAGCAATAGATTTTACTCCGGGTATGGTCCAGACCAAACCATCATCCGACGAATATCTAAATTTGTAATTACCGGTATAAGGAAAGGTAGCATTTAATTTAATTAAGGCTGTACCTGATGCATAAGCAATAGCAGGTGTAGTAATGCCATAGGTATTTAAAAATGCTCCCCAACCATAAAAACTGGCACTGATTATAGAACTGTAATTTGTCACAGTAAATTCTAGTACATGTACGCCTGCTGGCAAATATGTGGTTGCCACACTAGAAGCAGCACCACTGTAAGCAGTGCTGGTTACCAATACATTGCCGTTAACTTTTATAGTAATGGCATCATCGGCTGCGTATTCAATTTTATAATTACCAGAACTACCAGCTACCAAAGTGCGAGTAACCACTGTGGTTCCAGATATAGATTGTAGTGCAGGATTAGTTACTCCGTAGGAGTTTAGGAATGTTCCCCAGTTAATGTCGTTAGCATCCACTAACCCGCTTACAGAATTAGCAGTGGGTGGTACCACTAGCCCCAGCCCAGGATAGCTATACCCTTCATATAATCTATTACCATCATGATAGCCATTGGTAGCAAAAACAGGAGGTGGGCCTCCTCTAGTTTGATCTCCATCGAATCCTTCCAGTAATCCTACTAATTGAGCAGAAGTGTGAACATAATTTTGTCCGCCACTGGCACGCCCACCTTTGTTAATTCCGGTTTGGCCAGCGCCACCTACATAGCCGCCTCCACCACCCCCGCCACCACCACCGTCAATGGTAGCTATTTCAATGGTCACTGCTATACTTCCAACACCTGCTACATTGCGGCCAATTACTTGTACAGTATGATTACCTGCATTTACCATTACAGTATTGGTATTAGGCACGGCGTAGTCAATGATCTGTAAAACTCTAGTGCCATCCAAGAAAACATTGCCTGAGTCATCAGCACTACCAGCAAACAGATAATAAGTAGTAGTTGGGAAATTTATTGTATAGGTTCTCTCAAAATCCGTTTCACCAGGCTCTATGTTCCATACTCCGTGTTCGATTAAGAATTCACCATAGTTAGGTTGAACACTTTCAAAATTTGGGGGACCACCAAGGCCAGGATCTTTTATACTGAATATTCTTGTTCCATAACCGACTATGCCAATGCCAGCAAATGCGCTACCTGCTCCACCATTCATGGTACCTGTATTTTGACCGCCGCTTTGATTGCCACCGCCCGAAGCTGGTATTTCATTGGCGGTGCCTTCTGCTGCACCACCGCCCCCAGCACCACCACCGGCTATGACTAAATAGTTTCCTGCCAACTGCACACCACTCCAGCCTCCACCTCCACCGCCACCACCGCTTTGCCCCGACGGGCCTGCGGAACCCCCTGCGCCACCTCCATTGGCACCACCGGCACCACCGGCACCCGATGCACCAAAAACTCCACCCTTACCGCCTCCACCCACAAACACGTTTAAGGTTTGCCCGGCTGTGATATTAATGCGTCCTACAGCTATGCCCCCACCACCACCTCCGCCGCCACGCTGAAAGTCTCCGGCTCCACCACCTCCGCCACCGCCTAAGGCAACAATTTCTAATTCGGCATCTTTACTGGCAAGAAACGTACCTGAGGTAGTATAGTAATGTATTATTTCATCGTTGTAAGAACTTATGATTCCGCTACCACTAATAGTAGGATATTCTTGCACACGATATCTATTTTGTGGTACAGCCGTGGCGGTAACTGTTAACTGTTTACGTATACCTGGTAAAGGATCACCAAACATGATATTAGTAGCCTTAATCGCTACGTTGCCAGCTCTACCACACACAATGCCCTGCACTATGTCTAAAGAATTAGCGGCATGTGCTTCAGGATTTATAATATAAGTACCAGGGCGCCCTTCGGGCAAACCGTAACTGGCGAATTCCACGCTTTTAAAAATATACCCTTGTGGAGCATTAAGATACATGGTTTCGTTTTCTAGTACCGTGGCGCTCAATGACAGGTCAGGTTCATATCTACTCCATACTTTGTTGCTGGCAAAGAAGTAAACGTTACTTTGAAAAGTTCCGTAAGTATCTCTTTCAGCATAAACTTGAGCGGTATCTTGATCCAACTGCGGAGTCAATGCTAGTGCTCTATATGGCTTAACATCGTGAAGAGCTTCGATTTTTCTTACTATGGGACTGTTGCGATAAAAAATAGGACCTATTTCAATAGTTTTTGGCTCAGGTTTTACAAACAATGGTATGAGCTCTCTGGTAACCACTGTTTGTCCAAGTAGTTCTTGTAGCAGGGTCATCCTCATGCCCAAGGACTGAATCCATTCTGGGTCGATGCCCATGGTTATTGGATCCCTTTGTACAAATTCAGGCTCCATGTCAAATCTTAGACCAAGCTGTTCTTGTAATAGTGAATCAATATTCATCACTATACTGCGTGTTTGTGGTTGCACCTGTGGCTCTGCGAACATTATAATACTACGACTTTCTGGTAAATATTCTCCATCAAGGTCTATCACAATGCTTCGACTTTCTGGGAAATATTCAACATCTAGTTCAAGTACTATAGAACGACTTTCAGAAATTTTTTCTGGGGTTAAATTCCTCACTAGATCTTCAGCCTGTAACAGCAGGTATTGCGAATCAAATACCAATGGATCAGGAGTGTTATATATAAAAGGAAATAACTGAATTAATTCCGTTGGTATATTTTCTATATACATGGGATTAATATTCAATGTAAATGCTTCTTTGTTAGTCCTTACTACATACTCAGCATCAAACGGAGTGAATTGATCCCCAATGTACTTAAATTCAATTTCAAAACTAATAGGATCCAAATTAACAGGCGTTTTGAATACTAAATCATAACCAATGTCTCTAACATCTAGATAGTTGAATTCCATTTTATAAATGTAATTGCTGCTGCGTCTTGGGATAAAATTTAAGTCTAATTGCAATTCGGTAGGTAGCAGCCCAGTCACAAAAGGTAAAAATTTAGTTCTGACCTCATAGTATTCTGCAAGAGCCCCAGCATCATAATGAATTCCTGGGCTGTAATCAAAGTATAAACTTTCAGCATCGTAGTAGCTTAAGTGTATTTGTCTTATATCAAAATCGCCACCGGCTTCAAAATCTGTTGCTGGTCCAATGACTCCTTGATCAGCGTCATACAAATAAACTGATTTGGACAGCGTATCGAAATTACCATCTATGTAATAATATGGTTCACCAGGCAGTACATCCATGCCTGGGTCCTGATAATTATACCTTGGGGGCAACTGTATTCTAAAACGATCAGTATCATCTTCGAGATCCAACGCTTCTGGTCCTGCCAATTTGTCTGCATCATAATCAACGTAATTGTAAATTGGAGGCAAGCCTACTAGGAATCGATTATCATCTAAGTCCCATGGAACACTAATTGTTTCAGTGATAAACTCTTGATCTACCAAACTGTCTACCAGTGTGTCCACGCCAGTGTCATAGCTTGTAAAAGTTTCTGTTACCACTGTTTCGGTGTTTGCTTTCCATTTATAGTAGTTGTACAATGGAGTGCCGTAAGATCTGAACTGTGATTCAATATAATTGAGCACAGCATTAGATATTTTAGTTTCTTCAAAATCCACTGGCACCAATGTGATATTGATTTCTTCTATAAATGATCTAGCAACCTTGGTAAAGCTAAATGGAAAAGTTATTCCATCTGGGGCTTCTAGCCCAATCTCTGTCTTGGGTTGAAACCCAGACGAATTCCAGGCGAAGTATACTGGAGCGATTTGCGGCAAATAATCGGGCACCACATCTTCAATGTAGATAAATGTGTCGTAGTGCATGTCCTGCGTATTTCTTTCAAAATACAAAATACTGTAGGGATCAAAAAAGTCAGCTTCTTTAAAACCAAAGCTGAATTGATTAAAGGTAATCAGATCATTTAGAATTTTTTCAGTGTATATAACAGTAGGTCTATTTTCAACGTCGGATTCGTATGCCTCAACTGCGGACTCGGTTCTATAGGTGCCGTTTACTGCTTCGTCAATGCTGCCGGTCATGTAAGTGTCAGCAGGAATAGATTCACCTTCAGCAGCCGGAACATACATTTCTGTATAATTAAATAATTGATTAAGAACTGGACCAATAGTTCCAGCAATGTCATATCCTACCCATGCTCCTTTGCTGGACTCTACTGATATTTCATCGTAGGTAAAGTATTCACCTATTATAGGGTCACTGGTATAAGCAATGTCATATCCTACCCATTCTCCTTTGCTGGACTCTACTGATATTTCATCATAGGTAAAGTATTCACCTATTATAGGGTCACTGGTATAAGCAATGTCATAACCTACCCATTCAGCTTCGCTGATATCTTGATAGATGATTGTATATCTGTAATGCTGACCTTCAATGGGCGGCTGTGTTGTTTGAGTGGGTTGAGGCACCGGCTGCCCTTGTGGTGCTGCAAAATAAATTTGAGTATATTTTACAAACTCTGCTTCGCTGATATCAAAAGAAAAGCTAGTGGCCGGTGTAATAAATTTTTCTAAAATACTGTAATAGTTGTATTCTGGTTCTGGAACATAATCTGGTTGCACATCACCTACTAAAACTGTAGCACCTATAAAAAAATCTGAACTAAGAGTATCCACAGTTCTTTGATTGTGATTTACTAGATAATTCTCATGAGCAGCAAACGAAACATGATGAATTCGTTCTTTAATAGGGTCGGCATCAATCGCACGATTACGCACAGGCCAATTGCCAATGGGAATATAAATATTTCCTTGATCGATGTCTGTGTGCAACTGGTAAATGGTTATGTTACTTTCAAAATATGTATTAATGATTCTTTGAATCGCAATATTACTACCAGTGCTAACGCTGGACAAATAACTAGTTTGTATGTTGCCGTTTACTATAAATTCTGTACCCGGATATTCTATGTATAATCTGCTGCTCACAGTACCACTGGCACTGGATAAAACTATGTTACCAGTCACATACTTGGTTAGGCCTGTCAGGTACTCGTCAACACCATCATAGTAGTAATCTATGGTCCTGGTCAGCGGTTCTACTAATTCTGCATAATCAAGTCTATCAAAGAAAGGATCTGTGCCAGTTCTATAAGCCAGTCTCAGTGTCTCAGGACCAACTACTACAGCATCTCTAATATCGTATTTTCTTTTACTGGTTTTAATTTTTTCAACGGTGATAATGTCACCGTTGACTAACTCATGATATCTGCCAGATAATGTGGTAGTCACACCTGCCCTGGTGCGTTTAAAACTTATATTTTTCCTATAATCAGCCGCACCTCGATAATAATCAGGTAACACATAAGTTCCTGTATATACAATGGTTACATTTCCCATCAACATGGTGTCAGTGGGTTGATTTTCTAGTAGATAGGTAGTTTGACCGTAACCTTTAAATATACTAGCTGGCACAGAAGGCATGGCGATTTGCATGTCTCCAAAACTTAATACCGGAGCGATAGGCCTTTTTGTTCGGTTAAATGGTATTGTAACGCTGACAAAATCACCAGGTTTAATGTTACTGTTGGCTGCAAAACCTGTGTAAATTTTTCCGTTATGCTGCAAAGAACCATAATCTAATGCCAGGAATACGTTACTGGTGCTAGGAATATGATTGTCGATATCAATTTCGTAACGCAGCTCCGTATTGTCTGCTGTATCAACCTGATAAATCCTAGGAAATCTTCCTAGGTAGCCAGAATAGTTTTCAATAAAACTGCCTTGGCCCATTAACTTCCATGCTCCAGTTAAAACCGGCGCAGAGAACACATAGCTAACATTGGCCTGTGTACCAGTGGTTAGTGCATTAGCAGTGGCTATGCCACGACGCGGTCTTATACCAACCGTGGCGCTGCTCTGATGATAACTGTTGGCACTGTAAAAGAATTCTATGTACTGAAATAATGCTCCGCTGTAGAATCCAACTTCGTAACTCACAGTTGGAGACGGTGTGTCCGATTTAAATAAAAATACATTACCTAATGTAGAAGAAACTGGATTGTTCAACAGTGCGTAATTACTGGTGAACATAGGTCTTTCATGTTGAGGAATATCCACTGCCGCATTGGCCACATGAACCCAATTTTTTACATAGGATATAGATTCTCTGCCATCAATTAAATAAATGTCCATGTTTGGATTAGAAGCAGCATTAAAGCTGACCAATGTGTTCCAGGTCCATAATGGCTCATTACTCCTAGATTCTAATGCAGAGCTGGTAGTTAGATAGTGTTCAGTAAAACTGTTACCAGTGGCAGGCCCTACTGTTATAGATACATTATTTGTTATGGTGCCAGCCACAGTCAATGTGACCAATCTTTGATCTACGATGTTAGATCTAAAAGTAGTAACAAAACTATCAGCACCAATTTCTACATTGCTATTAGTTGTAAAAGTCAAAGTTTGACTATCGGAATAGCTGCTGATATAACCTTGCAAAGTAGCATTATTAAAGAAAGATGCAGCATTGGCATCTGTTAATCCAGTTAAATCATAGTCGATACGCCAAGGTTTGTCTGCATTACTGGCTGTAAAAGCAAATACTATGTTGGATCCGTTAACATAGGGATTCACACTAAAAGATCTAGTTACAGACGCATTACCAGTTATTCTTACGGTTCCACTAACAGTGTTACCGTATAATTTGCTTCCAATTACCAGCTGTGGTATAGCAGCAGCATCCATGTACACACGAGTTGATGAAGCTTGGTCACGGACCGGCGTAAAACTGTAGTAAATGTTTGAACTCAACACCGGATCTACTAGAAATTGATTTATATTTAAATACACTGTTTCGCACATCACAGCCGTTTCGTTGTCAAACCTGTGTGCTACTGGTGTGTCAACTAATAATGTAACTGCATCAATTTTTTGTAGTATCTTTGGTCCAGACTCAGTGCTAGTAAATCTTTGATCAACATACCCTTTATAGATATTATTCCAATAAATTTCAGTATACAACTCCACTGGCTTGGTGGTTCTAAGATGATAACGATTAGTTACACTATCTATGTAAAATATCTTTGCTATGTTAGACCAATTAGACTTACCAATAACTTTAGTTGATACCAACACAGTATTGCCACTAATATAGTCATTGATTGCATAGTTAATCGCAGGCCCAGTGGGCAATTTTACTGTGGAAGAGACTGTGGCGGTGATAGGTATGTAATTACCTAATGGAAAATATCGATGATCGGTTCCTACCCAACGTACCCTTAAACCTACATAATCATCAAAACTTTGTTCGCGCCAATATACTCCAGGAGTTTCGCCAGAAGTCAAAGTACCTAGACCAATGTTGACAGGATTGACATTTCTAACAGGTAACCCTTGATATAAATTTCCTGGCTCTACATACACAGCACCCACAGAAACATTACCATTGATAGGCAAACTTTGAGTAACTACATTGTTACCAAAAGTTATATAACCATTGGTAGTAACATTGATATTACTGAATCGTTCTCCGTAAAGACTCAAGGTAAATGGTAAACTTATTGTGGTTGCACCGGTATCAATGTTGCCCACATGCGGTATCAAATTACTGGTATAAGGCACAACTAAATTGTTAATCTGCTGCTGAGTGGCAGCATAATTATCTTCTATGCTTTGACTTGATTCTACTGTTACTGTGTAATCAATGGCAATATCGCCTACCACCACTGGTGACCTGAATACGCCATTGAGTTCAGCTCTATAACTTACACCCAAATAGTCTTTGTTAATCAAGGGTTCACCTGAGATACCGTTGCTCCAAGCTGTGAGTCTAGGGCCAGCCACTGGTATTACACCGGGTTCTCCTAACATGGTTACCATTTTAGGATCAGTGCCTATATGTGTAACACCACCCTTGCGTGTATCAAAACTGATTGGAATTATCTTTTTAACACCTGTAAGGTCCAAGGTCACATAATCAATTAGGTAATGAACTGCTAAAATGCTCTGTCGTATAACACTAACTATTGTAATCTTTTCCTGGAACGAAATAATTTTGTAAACATCATCCGCTACGTACTCTAATAAATTAATACTGTCGTGCCCAGTGACAAACAATTTGTTTTCAAAAGTTCTTGCATATGCTGGACAAAAATCAGGCGTGCTCCATACCGTATATGCCCCAGATACATCAGTGAATATCAATAACCGTTGATTATTAGAGTCTGGTACCACTAACCTTAGTCCTAGACTTATAGTAGTAGGTGTACCCAATGCTGAACTTGTGTATAGCAAGGTACTACCACTGACACCAATGTAGATTAATTTTTGACTTCTTGTTGTAACAACTGCGCCAGAATAAAAGCAGGTCAAGGTCACAATGTCTTCGCCGGGCACAGTCACGCGACGCATGATAGTAAAATTGCGATTTAACACATAAACTGAATCGCTGCCTGCTATCCAAATTTCATTGCTGTTTACATCTAAAGCCACAACTACTGGAAATAGACTAGACAAAAATTTCTTTCTAGCTGCATCAAGAAAGCTGCCTCCGGTGGGCATGTCTTGTTGGAAAGGTAAATCGTCTAAATTAAAGAATGGACGTATAGTAGGCTTGAACTCATCGCTGGCGTAAATTCGTCTATCAAAAATCACGCGATATACTTTATAGTCACTGCACAAAACATATAATTCGTGCGTGTAAGTTCCCACTGGACTACTACTTACAGATTTTCGATAATCAATGGGACCCGCAGGCATGATTACTCGACTGACCATTCTATGATCAATGCTGTAGAAGTTAAGACTGTTAGTCAATGGACTTAGTATAACATGTAGATCTTCTATATCAATATAGTCGCTGCCCCAACCAACCAAATATGTAGAGCTGTATTGATTTAAGCCGTCATAGTAAGTAATCTTAGGACTAAGATTAAGATAATTATACCATTTAAGTTTTTTATCTTTTTCTTTTACTACCGGATTGTAATTATTACGATTAACTATAGCAAAGCACTGTGGTAAGGTATTGATAGAGTATTCGTAAAACTGATAGCCTAAAAAGCTGGACGGGCTGACCACTCTGGCCTGCACTTGATCGGTGATACTGACTTCGATTGGACGTTCGTTTCTAACTACACCATTAACCACAATGGTGACATTAGAATCAATATCTAGTATATGATTGGATTCAGCTCGGTATTGTGTTGATACCAGCGTAGATGGGGTACAAAACGAAACGCTGGAGAACATCATGTACCCTCATTTTTATTCCCACTGTCAATAGATACTCTCCTAGGTAGAAGTATCTGCGATAGTGATGTTACCAGTCTGGGCTAGTATATTGCCAACCTGGTTTGGTAGTTTTCTAATTACCATTCTAAATACTTCGGCACCCTCAAGGGTGACGTCATTTTTAATGGTCTTGGTTATTGAGGCTGTATTATTTTGTATGGTGAATGAACCTTGTATTGCACCATCCACAAAGTCGTTGGCGGTTAGTGTAGATCCATATACACCGTCAACATTAACAATATGATAGTACAGAACTTTACCATTACTTACGCCAGTGGTGTTAGCTGTAAATGTAATACTGGAACCTTCATTTACTGAATTTGTACTAGCAGATAAGCTAAAAGTCTCATTCTTAAAAACATGACTATCTTCGTCTTCATCATTGGCTTCAGCTAACACCATAACACGCATGCCGGTACCAAATTTATTTGTAGCATAACCGGCCATGTATTTCCTAGGATATTTTTCGCCATAGACGTTGACACTGATAACACTACCACCGCCGATAACTTCAGCACCTACAGTACCAACCATATCTAATTCATCGGCATAACGAAACCGTGGAGTGCTTAAGTTATTAACAAATGTAACAACAAATTCGCCGCTTTCACTGATACTATTTTGCGGCCATGGGTTCAACACCGCCGGACTATCTTCAGTATCAACTACCGCTGGTTTTTTGCGGCTTGGACTTACTACGTCTAATTCGCGTACCACAAATTTATAAAACTGTCCAGGTCTTGTTGTACCACCTACGCAAAACACAGGGCACCGGCTGGTTTCTAGTGCCGGATCTGCATCATCTCGTAACGGAGCACCACCACGTACATGACCAGTAATGCGATCAACAGCTCTTTGAACTACAAACCATCTAAACGGACTTTTACCATAACCTTGCACCAGGTCCTCATCGTCGACCGTCAGCGGATCATATAATTTCCACTGCGGAATTTCTTCCTGACTGTCTTCCCACACTCCTAAATACATACCACGATTGCTCATGCTTAACATATAACTCATTGGATAAGCACGTTGATAAATCTCTTCAGGAGTTACATTTCTGTTGAGCCAAGTTTGATCTAGATCCTGTGGATTAGGTTTTCCAAATGTGCTGGTAGTGGCAGTGCTCGGTGACCTATAAGAAGTCCAAACCGAATTTAAAGCCCCAGGAGGTTCTACCTTTTTTGGATTAATAGCAGCATCACCGGTGTAAGTTTGGCCTGGGACTTTTGGTGCTTCGCGTTGATTTAAAAAGGCTATAGTCCCACTGTCAGGATACTGAATAGCGGTCCCTAGATAGATACTTAGCCTATCCTTGTCGTTTTGGTGAAACACAATGCGCCAAGTAGAATTTACATTGCTATTAGGAATAGTATAATCAGCTAATGGGTCTATGTCTTTGGTGGCTTCGTAAATAATAATTTTTTCTTTGTCCGCAACGTCGGCTGAGCTTAGAGTAGCTAAGTTTGTTTCAACGACATCATTGATGATAGCATATACTCTGTTAAAGTATTTTTTACCGTTGCCTTTTACTTGCACCAGTTCCTTATCAATACTGCTCAATAGTTCGCCTATCCCAATAAAGCCAAACTTTTGTGTGAAGTATACTGCCATTTTAATTATTCTCCTGGGTCATCACCATGTTATTTTATACCACCGGTTCGTCAACATAAGGAGCTAAATCTTTCAACACAGCTATCCTTAGTCCGGTATTATACTCATTATTAGCTGGCATGGCGCGATATGTCCTTGGACCAGATTCTTTATAAGCCTGTATACTAATGTCATTAGTTGCCATGCAAACATCTGCACTAGTCTGACCAATCATGTCAAGTTCCTCGCTATATCTAAATCTCGGTGTTGTTAGATTATGCAAGAAACTAATTAAAAACTTACTATCCTCAGTGAGAGCGATTTGATTTGTGGTATTCAATATAGCAAAACTGTCTTGACTGTGCTGATCAGCTGGGACACGATAGGTACTGTTTCCAACTGCAATTTTTTTGGTAGATTCGTCAAATTTATAAAATTTTAAAGCAGGATCGCCTACTGTAGGATGCAGGATGTCCGATTCACGAACCACAAATTTCCAAAATTTGGAGCCTACGCTGTTAACACAAAATACCGGACAGCGTCCAGTGGTAAGAATTCTACCAGTTACTCTATCAACCGGACGCTGAATTAATACCCAATTGAAGTAGACATCTTTGTCAGATTTCTTTTTCTGTATCACTGACCAATTACTTTCCCAAACTCCAAAAAATACACCTCGTTGGCTAACAGTGAGAGTATAATTTATAGGATAACTTTCAGGATTGCCTGCCCACTTTGTCGCATCTGCAGTACCACCGATTCTAATAGTTCTATTAATAAACCCTTGAGTTATGTCTGCGTCATCAACCATTACTGTATTGATACTGGTAGTAACTCCGGCGTCATTGACTAACTTAGGACCAGCCTTTGTTGGAGCGTTGCCAATGAGTCCAGCAACATCCTTGATCGTTGTCCCATCTTCAGACCATATGTAACTATATTTTCCACCAACTGGAATTTGTAGTTCTGTGCCAGTATAAACTTCAGCAATTTGAGCACCACGTACCACAACTTTTAACCTATAAGGTTGAAGATTTTCCCAAGTAAACTTAACACCTTCATTTAGCGTGATAGATTGATTACTGGTCAACGTCATACGAGTCCAAGCTACATTAGCCTTGATGATGTCCTTAACGTATGCATAACCATTAACCGTTCCACTGAGTAATTGACTGGTTAATCTTTGACCAGGATGTATCTGAGGTGTCCAAGGATTTCTGGTGGTCATATTTTTAACTACTAATACGTTTCCAGATGAACTATGTACATTGGCTAGAACGGGTTCTCCATCGCTAAGTACGTCCCCGGCACCTTTGGTTTCTAGTATAACACTCCATTCTTTAGGTACAGCAGTTTCATTATTGAAAAATTTTGCTCCTGTACCACGTACACTGATAGTTTCTCCTTTGCCCAATGTTACAACATTACTTAACAAAAAGAATGTTGCATTGGTTGTAGTAGCCACCGCGGCTCCTGCACTGGTTCCTATATTTTCAGAACCAACAGCGGAATAGGTATTAAAGGTTGCCCTGCTTATGACTGAAAAGGATTGTTTTTTTGTTATGGTTATACCAGTTCCAATCGAAGTAGCAGCATTTGCAGTAGCAGAATCTACAAAAATTTCTTGTCCTACTTTAACATTTCCAGTGATTTCATCATTAAAGCACCAAATTACACCACTGTTAGTAGGCCAGGTTGTACCTAAGGAACCACCTTCGCCTAATGGTCCGTAACCACTGGCAGTGGGCCATGCAGTGACCCAGGCTAGATTTTGTCCAGTGATTTTTGTTGTCCTGTTTATAGGTGTAACGCCACCACTGGCAGTGACTGCTTGTCTTACTTTAAATGTACCATTTGATTCTGTTAAACTTTCTGTACCTACTGGATCTGTAGCAAGAGGTGTAGGACTAATTGGGCCAGCACCAGATGAGTATACCATTGGTACTGGTTGTACTGTTGACACAGTGGTATATCTAGGACCCGCAAATGCTTGGTACGTAACAATTTTTCCATCCACTGGATCCACAGTTTTTACCTGTATTGCAAACCTTCTAACCGGAGTTGAATCGCCGTCGGACATTATGAGGTAATCGCCTGGATCATAGCCGGTTCCTCTATCAGCAATTACATAACGTCTTTCACTGATAGGCCATGTACCAGACACAGTAGAGCCAGTATTTTCTTCTTTGTAAAATACAGTTCCAACTTCTTCTGGTCGAGCAAAAGCTCCAGTATATAGTAAATCATTAACCAACTGATACAGTAATTCGCCGACTGTAACGAAGCCGGTGCGCTCAACCGAGTAGAAAGCTCTCTCAGGATAATATACTTCATAACTAGTTCGTAATACTGGCATCTTAACTCGTCCTAATTAAATGTCATGCGGAAATGCGATATTACTTTATTTATCCAAATCAAAAGTATTTATGTGTAGGTTAGGCCGCTATACTCTTGAAGTAATAAAACTCTAATGTGACCGGATCGTTAGCTCTTAGACAATCTAAGCTGGTTACCGTTGCATAGACGTTACCGTTTACAGGTTCTTCCATGTTAGCAAAAATACTATAATTTCTACTTTGAAAACTGCTACCATCATTTAGAATAACAGTTCCATCATCTTGTAGATGATCAGCAGTAGCTATAAAGGTATATGGATTCATTTCGTTTCTAACTTTAGTACCAAATACTTCTACCTTTACTGGTCTGCTTACTTTTAAATTGTATACAATACTGGATACTCCCAATGGCAAGGTTATTTCAGCGTTGCCAAAACCGGGTAGACTATTAATTGTAACTGTATACTTTTGTCTGCCAACATCTAAACTGGTTGGTGCCGGTCCCCAGTAAGTTTTCAAACTAGGCGAACCTTCGGCATATAAAATCGACTTTACACTGGGTGGAGCTACATTTGGTAGGGTGTATAGTGGTACAGTATTACCAACTGTAATAGTTCTATTGGTTACATCAAATACCAACAAATTGCCATCAATGCTGAGATTTATGCCCTGTCTTTCCAGATTGGGCAATAGCATTGGGCCCGATATTCGTCCTATAGCCATATATTAAATCCTAAGGTCCTGTTGCGGTTGATGCTTTAATTAATTTGATGTTATCCAAATATAATTGAGTACCCACTGCCTTACCATTGGTTCTATCATAGCTGCCGGCTACAACCACTAATCTATATTCGCCAGTTTCTGCAATACTAATTTTTCTTGACACTTTGGTCCATTCCTTGATCTGCCCAGTGGCATGGAACAATACCAAGGTATTACAGGTATTGCTGACCAAATACGCTATAACGTCATAATTTTCTTCAATGTAAAAACTCAGTGGTTTCATTTCCACTTTCCAATACATTTCTATAACATCATTTTGCTCAAGATTTAGATAGTTTTCACTTACCAAAATCGGCCCACGCCCAACCTGACCGGTGCTTTCGGTACTTCCTGCCAGCATCAACATCAAGCTCTTAGTTCCACCAAGGCCCGGTACTAGATCATCACTATAGGATGCCGAGTATGCTGCTATTAGATAAGGAGATTCTACACCTGTGTAGCCAGGTATGGTACTGGATGGTGTATTGCAACCAAGGAATTGTGTAGT
>Ga0129333_10000340_pt1 | contig 36182 bp, 32 predicted proteins | sample CPB6_08_DNA_FD_94474 | JGI IMG/M metagenome (GOLD analysis project Ga0129333, IMG submission 94474) | Freshwater to marine salinity gradient microbial communities from Chesapeake Bay, USA - CPBay_Sum_0.6_0.8_DNA | ecosystem: Environmental > Aquatic > Marine > Coastal | place: USA: Chesapeake... | reverse complement strand
TATCTGTAAACGTTGCCATCCCTTATAATTTTTAGCTACAAATTCTTTTATGGAGTTAATTCTTTCAGATTTTTCTTTAACTTGGACATTTCTGACTTTAGTACGCTGAGGACGACCCGCATAATCTAAAGTCTCCTCTTCTTGTTCTTCAACGGTCGCAAGAAGATCAGTGGGGATTGAATCGGTTAAATCATGATCTTCCGCGAATATGAAACAATTTCCTTGTAACCAATATTCATGAGTAGCATCATATAAAGCCTGAAAGAGGTGGATCCTGCGACACATGTCCTCGTAGAAATTAAGTATTTCTTTATTCTTTTTCGGATCCGTTCCCTTTGGCATTGCCAAACGGATTTTGCTCATAGGTACATCGGTATGAAAATCTATAGCGGACCCCACGATCGGATGGGTATTATACCAAAATCTAAAAAGCTCACGTTTTTCCCGCTCGCTTTGCGGAAGCTCCAAGAAATCAGTGCTAAGTTGGGGACTATAAAAGTTAGAATTAGCCCCCGCTATGGAACCACCACCGGCGTTTCCCATGTCTCCATTATAAGCTGCCGTTCTGATACTTTGCTTTTTTTCCTGACGAGCTATCTTCTCAAGCTTAGTGAGCTTTTGCTTTTTAGCTGCTTGGTCATCTACCTGCTTAATAGGAAGACTCGGTTTATTAGTATTAGCCATTATCTACCTTCAGATCTTCTGAATTTTCTATACCTAATGAAGAATTAATTCTTTCTGCCCTTTTTAACATTTCATTTATATACCTTAACATTACGTGATGGTCATTTAACGATTTTTTGACCCAAAAAGTGTTATTCGAAAATTCGCTCGAATTTCTTTGTGTTGATTTTATACGGGTAGCCAGGTCTACACACTCTTTACAAGCTTTTCTTAATTTAGATAAGCTCTGTTTATAGTGGTCTAGAAGTTCTAATTCACTATCTGTCACCACCACTCCTTTCTTTCTTTTTCTTCATGTCTTTTTCAGTCTTCATATATGAACGCAACGACGATATTAACATTTGCATCTGGTGTGGATCACCATGAGTTATGCTCTCCCAGTTCCCACCCCTGGACTTGAACATAGAAGAGATCTTATCTATTTCTTCCTCGTCTAAGGACTCATCAAATATGTGGGAACACAACTCCGTCAGGACTTTATATGACATCTTAGATTTAAAATCAATGGCCATATCTATGTCCACCTAAAATAACACTAAATTTTACGAGTTTTAGACGGTATGCGATGTTTAACAGGCCCGTGTATTCTAGACTTCATTGCGTGGAAAGATCTATACCCATCACTAGCTATTTTCTTCCCGTTCGCATTAGGGTTCACCACACTAATATATTTGGATGAATCTTTAAGATATTCTGAAGCCAGATAAATGGATCTCGCTAAAGCATCGCTCATGTCATCATGCTTCCCTGGCGCATTTGGAGCCTCTACGCTGATTACATTTTTAGCCGACATAGTAGCCTGCAATTGCAAAAGTTCTGAGATTAGAGGCGAATGCTTAGCCGTCTTGTCCACTCCTTCAAACATAGTCCTAGGATGATCATATAATGATATCTGCTTATTATACATCAACATTTTGAACGTCTGATACATTTGTGAAGATTCATAAGGAGTGAAGTTCTTCATATTGAATTGTCTTAATCCCCGCTTATGTAACTCTTGTTCTAATACTATTCCGGTCCATTGGTCGAAAAGACCACCCACCATGTGGAAACGAGTAGAAAGTATCCTCAGCCACTCTGCTATCTCTACTAATTCTAAACGAGCCACTGTATGTAGTTGTCTCGCATAAGCAGTTAGGGGTTCAGTTAAATGAGGGTTGCAGTCTTTCCAAGGTACCCTGGCATACCAGCATTCATGATAAACTAGTTTGATCGATCCGTTTTCGATCTTAGTTATGGCCACAACCGTCCCGTCATTTACTAAACCTAAGTCCAGACCCACAAAATGAGGCTCACGGGGTAAACCACGAACAGCTGGTAAAGCAGCGGGATCTATGCAATCCTCTAGATCCTTTTCATCTTCTATCCATCCTCTAACACGGTCAGAGAACTCTGCACCGTGCTCCGTCATGAACGACCGTGGATCCTTATAATACTCGGTGGTGTAGTATTCAGATGATAGAGTAGGATTTACTTCCCAAGTCGGCGCTTGTATCACCAACATGTTGGCTGAAGCCGCATCGTTAGATAAAGCTAACTGATGCTGACGATAGAAAAAACCCTCTCTCGAATCTGGAGAAGAAATTAAAATCACTCGACCTTCTGTAGAACCTATAGGAATGTGCTTATTGTTCGGGTCTTTGGGGCTGAACTGCGCCAAAGAAGGAACTATGGCCTTATAGACTCTCTCCGCACTGCTCTTACCATCATCTACGAAGAATGCAATTTCGTCCAGAATGGCACAAATAATACCTCTACCACGTAACCCTTTAGCTATACTCGATTTAAATGTGGCAGTTATAGTTCCGCGACCTCCCTCGCCGAATTTTTTCTTATCATTCTCTGTCCTAAATTTCATGAATGTCTGGGTAGTATTCGCTATACTATTTTTAAAATAATCAACAGATTCTACGTGGCTTTGCATGTCCCCATAAACAATGCTAGCCTGTTCTTTATCGTTGGCTACGCAAAGTACACGAATTTCAGAACCGGAAGGCATACCGTAGAAAGACTGAGGATGACCTCTTCTTATAAGTTTATATAATTCGTAACTTGCGAATATGGAGCTTAAAGCAGACTTTCCGGAACGTCGACCCAAACACAAAATTAACTCGCGCCTAATGCGCCCATCCTGCTCCTTAACATTACACCTACCGTTTTCATATAGGTATTTTAGGTATTCGACTTCTGTGAAATCATATAAAGTCTCACTATTGAATTTATTAGATACTTTTATCGTTTTAATTTTATCGTCTAGAGGTTCACCATAATATAATTTAACAATGAATTTCTGTACTGGATATAGACCATATGGTAGTAATTTAAATCTTTCTATAAAATCTATTATATTCAGAAAACTTACAGTATGGCCACCTTCGTCCCCAGACCTTTCTCTTCGTTTATTATCTAGGAACGAGGATACTTCACCTATGAGCTCGCTGTGGAATGGGAGTTCTTTGGAAGGCATTTCACACCGAATCCATTACCTTTCTTTCCCACTCCGTAATGTCCGCTTCTATTTGCTTAAATACAATGTCTATAGTGGACTCGTCCAAACCCGCTTTTTGCAAAGCGTCATACAGAAATTCCATCCATAACCTTATGACGGCCTTGAATTTTGGATTACGGAAGTCTATACCAGAAGATTTAAAATTCTCAGTCTTCTTAATCAGCAGTTCAGCTAAAGATTTCAAACTTTCTATTCGCTTAATACTGCTAGATCCTATAGAACGCCCTTCAGATATACTCTTGTTGCGTTCATACTTTAGATGCGCTAGCTCCTCGGCAATTTCATTTATAACGCTGTCTACTATATCTATAGGAGAAGCTTTATTCTCCACCAGCTGAACTAAAGCAGATTCCTCTACATATCTATTTCGGCGCTGAACCTCGATATCTAAGGTTGACTTATCTAGGATTTCAGGCACTTCAGTAGGATCATCAGCGACCGTAGCAAGTACATATTCCTCTTTATTTAAGGCCTGATCCCAGACCTTTTTCTCATAAGACGTAATCTTGGGCGACTTATGGTCGCCCTGTTTATCTGCCATATATGACTATACTTGCGGATCGAACTTCCTGCGTGGCACTCCAATATCTACGGAGATTTCACTTCCTAACTCATATATGTCTGAAATATCTTTGGTAGGAAGATCCGAAGCTAGAATGGGCAAGGAGATTTTTTTCTTATATTCGGAAGCCACTTTAGAATCGATGACGGACAGAAGTGGCTTAGCATAAGCTGAACACCACCCCGGGCTGTTCTGCTTCACGCAGTCATTACAAACGCTGGATGCTTTAAGATGTTTAGCTCCAGTTCCTCGATACTTATGAGATCCAGTTTTACAACCCCGACCGAAATCAGAGTAGACAGTTGGATCTATAAAATAATGGCCCTGAATGCCATCATAGTCCAGAAGATCCGAAGTTTTCTTAAAAGCTTCGATTTGTCGAGATGAATATCTAGAAGACAACTTCTCCATCAAGGTCGCACCGTATGAACCCTCATTCATACGAGCACCGATGAACTCCGACATTCCATTGATATCCTCTTCCTTGACCTGATGGGACCCGCCTGTAAAGGCTACTTCAGATTTAGATCCATAGTCTCTTCGTTCGCTCAAGGGCTGAGACAAAGAAGCCAACCGCTTAACAACCGCCAAACCCGATGCAGGATCGATTCCCGCAAATCGTTTAATAGCCATTGTCCCATCACTGGGCGTCATAACTCCTGATGCCACTTTTGCAGTGATTAAATTCGAGAAATCTTCTACCGTAAAATGCGGAAGATCACTTACGATTTTACCCACTCGGGATAACTTGTCACAAAAACCACCTGCTCCACACTTGCAATAACTACATGTCGAAGCTCTACGAACGAAGTAAAGGACGTCTTTTAGTCCTTTTTCTTTAATAAAGGAAGCCGTTTTCGAACATCCTCCCAAAGCGTCCATGTCGACGATGAATCGACCAAGTATACCATCATAGCTCGACAAACTACGAATTTGAGGGTCTGGACTCTGAGCCAAATAATGGGCTGAAGTTTTGCCCATCATCAATTTTTTACTGGCCACCAATAGCTCAGAAGTTACCTGATCCGGTACATTTTGATTGACCGATCCGTACCAGTCTAAGGCTTCATTTAAGCTTGCGACTCGTTCAGGCTTGTTAGTTTGAGTCCAAAGCCTGTTACCGGACGACTCTCCTATCTCCCTCTCTGGAGTACGGAAAGCTACTCTTAACGCTTGCTTAGGATCGGATAAATCTGACGACAAACGCCCCGTGAACTCTAGGTCTTGTTTATAATGATTTAACAAGTTCTGATCGTATGGTATTTGATCTACTATATATTTACTGAAACTAGCGCAACGCCCGTTGATATTTTTAACACACCCGTTACACTTCTCTGACCCCAAAACGTATAATGCTTTCTTTGCATGCTTACGCACGAACTCAATTTCGTTTTTATTATTTACGCAGCCGCCAAAGTGATCGCTAGCTATGTAAACGTTGCCTAGTAGCCCTTGGTCTTCCAGAATAGATGCGATTTTTCCAGTAGCCTGCTGCAAGTGATCCGCAGGCCATTCAACTGATAGTTTATTTAAAACTTCGTCTTTAGAATCACCACGGTATACGTAATGAGCTGCCTGACGTGTTATCTTATTAAGATCTTCGAACCTTAAAGCTGGGGTATGTAGTGGATTCTCGTTTACTATGAGTATATCTTTATAGGGAAGTCTCTCGGGAATCCCCTCTGGTGTTTGTTGTAAAGCACGACTCAATTCGGGAATTATATCCAGGTTTTGGTGCGGAACAACAGACTTTTTTCTATACTCTTCTTCGTCTACGGCTAGCCATGATAAATCCGCAACAGGGCCACGACCAATCACGGAAGATATATCTCCCATCGATCCGTCATCAATCTCTGATAATTTACGTGTCATGGCTTTACCTTAACATCTAAAGTGGTCTGGGCGTCTATCACACTAAACGCAGCAGTTCTGAACACTTCTGCAATATGAGGGTGTCTAAGATATCTGATCTCTAATTCTAAGAGTGTTTTTTCAATACTCTGACTTGCAGATTTCTTAAATGGGAATTCATCTAAAACATCTTTAATATACACACCATGGTCATCGTGAGCACACAGAATAAGCTCGGAGGAGAGATACTGTGGCTCTCCTAATTTCTTTAAATAGGCCAAAACATGACGCTTTGTGAGGTCCTTTTTTCCAAGTTCTTTAAATAGTCCCGCAGTTAGGCCACGCACCTTTTCGGGATTACTGGCAATGCGTTGAGTGCTAGCCATTTTGCCACCCGTCAAACTAGGAGAGTTGTCTAGAGAATAATCTTCCGAAGGGAACCCGTAAGGAACATCTTGAGCTTCTATATTATAACCCGACCAATAGTTACCAAGGCTCTGCAGGTTATTTTTAGTAGTTACATCATTATCAGAAACCTTATAATCCGAATCAGGATCGGATTCTTTTTCCTGAGCATACACGCCCTTATCTTCGGACGGCCAGATATCCGAAATCAGCCCCGTTGTCATTCTATCGTAGTAGTCCGATCTAGCGGAAGGCCCATCAGTGCCGGTGGGTAATTGGGACAAAGCGACTGAAGGAACTACATTCATGATAGTGTCATTTCGATAGTTACGCGGAAGACGGTCCGAATCCCCCGGGAGACGAGCGGAAGCCATTAAGTTATCCGGATAACTCATCAAACGGTCTGGACCGTAAGGATCTAGCGATCCACCCCCATCCGGCAACGACTTTCCGGTCTGGGAAGGTGAATTCGAATCCTCTCCTTTTCCTTGCTTGGATACAGACTCGTCATACATTCCTAGGCCAAAGGAATCAACAGCCTTGTCCGAAGCAGAATCTGTAGGGAGGTTAGAAACTCGCTTCATACTTATCCCAAAAAGTTTTAAAGGAATGATTGTCAGGTTTATCTAAGTCAACCTGTTCTTTACCAGCGTTCAAATCATAGACATCCGGCATAGGATCATTATTAGCCCCCGGTAGATTACTATTAGATCCGGATTTGAATATGGTCAAATCGCCATCAGTCGGGTTCTCATATCCGCCTACTCCATCTTGTGGAGTATCCTCATACAGATAATCACGGTTATTCACTAACCCAAATCCCATAGGATCATCAGATGGTCCATCATCAGGTGGGTTAAAATTCCCTAATTCTCCACCTTCGCCGGGACCGATGTGATCTACTCGGGGTCCTGGAAGGGTACTAACCGGCAATGCCGATGAGGCATATCTAGCCACTAACTTTTCCAAAAGAGATTTCGAACTTGCAGTCCGATTAACTATCTGGTCAGTTCTTTTTAGATAACTGTTTTCTCCATATCGACCCGAAGAGTATATGTAATCTTTAATTTGAGATTTATCTGTCGACGTTCTAACTTCTTCCGCCACATTGACTACTTGTATGTCATCAGAAGGATTAGAAGCAGTTGGGTTTTCGACCGCCTCTTCGAAAGAATCCTTCACTATTTTATCAGGATTCGATCTCTCCTCTTCTACATTATTTACTAAACTTTGGACTTCTTCGGTATCCTTAACGAGCTTCCAATGGTCTGCATGTATCTCGTCAAATATCGTATCCGTAATAGCACTTAAATTTTCGACAGAATTTGATAGATTCGTCCGCATCTCTTTAATGGACTGGATATATCCTCTGCCTCCCAATAAACCATCAGGGCTGAAATTAGAACTTGGCATGCGAGAAAATAAACGAAGTGCAGCTATCGCAAAAGAATGTGATCTCTGGGTGGCCCAAAGAATCTTAGCCAAATTTTTTAATACGTCTCCATCCCAACTAAATCCAGGTACACGTATGTTGCGCTGAACAGGTCCCTGATCTCGAACGAATTCGATTCGACCTGCAGTCTTATGGAATCCACCGTTATTACGTGCAGTTCCAGCTAATCGATGAGATACAAGATGAATTTTAGGATTCATTCTTGAACCGGCCCTTCATTATCTTCCACTAATCTCTCGACGTAGAAACCATTTTCGTCGTGTCCCAACTTCCAGAAATCCTGCTGGGCAATATGCACAAGCTTATTGGCCGATAAAAACATATATCCCGAGAGATCCGATATACTAGCCACTCGAGTGCGCTTGGCCTGACTTACGAAAAAGTCATCAATCCCAGAGCTGTTATCCAAATCTAACATAAACGACCTCTGGAAATCAGACTTAATAATCGATTTAGGATACCACATTTAGATTCACCGTTATGTTAAATGGACCGTTACTACTATTTAAAGAAGATACCTTAATCACTTCCTTGTAAATCCCGTCCAATCCCGGGAAATAAGAATTATTCAGGCTAAGAGCTAGCACTTCCTGATCCCCAGACTCAATAGATGTGAAAACTAAGGATGACAGGTTCAACCAAGGACTGCAATTAATCATCTTTGATATATAAACTGTCAACAAAGACGTTGCCGGGCCGTTATTTTCTATATCTATATAGATAGGACCACTGAAAGTACCTGTCGACCGATCGTATGTGAAGTTTACTTCTACGGGCGTAACATTTATACTAGGTCTAGGCAAAACATTAATTGTGATAGGCACACTAAGGTAGTTATCCAAAGATTTGGGATTATCTACCCGCACACTAGAGGTATAAGGTGTGTTATTGCTAGATAATAAAGCAGGATCCACTATCAAAGATATGTTAGACGTATCCAATCTTAAAATGCCGGATCCTGAGTCCGGATTTGGCACCACATAAGGATTAGAGGAACTCGCTACATATTCAAGGACTGACCCATAGTTCCCATTATTGGTTATAACCACTGACCCAACATTAATTTGCGGGTCACCCTCGGTTACTGTGAAGTTAAAATTAACTTGTGAACCAGATGCAAAAGCCAATATAGGTCTTAAGTTAGCACTTACAGTGGCTAGGCTATCCGCTATTGCGTTAAATACGTTTCCTGGAATAGGTATACTAACCTGATCTAACCTACCAAAAGGACTTGTCAAATCTATTATTTGTACAGAATCTGTATAAGAAGGGTTCGTCGTCTGTTCGACACCCCAGTGCCATAATCCAGCAGGGGTGTCGAAGCTAAACTTATATGAGGAACCATTCGAAATAAATGCCATAACCTCCAGTCAAGATTGAGACTCTAAATACCACTGGTAAGTACGATGTAGGCCATCCTTCAATGAAACTGAACTATTAATACCTAGTGATTTAATTTTCGAGTTATCCATCATTTTTCGTGGAAAACCATTTGGCATCGCAGTATTCCACCGGATACTTCCTCGATACCCAACAATTTCCGAGACAGTATGGGCCAGTTCTAATATACTCACCTCTATATCAGATCCCATATTAATATGATCTAACCCATCATAAGATTCTAGCAATCTGACCATCCCATTACATAAATCATCCACAAAAATAAACTCCCGCAAAGGAGATCCGTCACCCCAAAGTTCCACAGAATCTAAATTTAAGTGTTTTGCAGCGTGGAATTTGTTTATCATAGCCCCGATAACGTGACTCTTATCGGGACTAAAATCGTCATGTGGTCCATAGATATTAGGAGGCATAGCCGAAATTATGTTAGCTCTGCCCATTTTCTTATAATATGATGCTAGCTTGACCCCTCCGATCTTTGCCAAGGCATACATTTCATTCGTTGGTTCTAAGTGCCCAGATAACAAACTTTGCTCAGAATAAGGCTGATCTGCGTACTTAGGATAAATGCAAGAGGAACCTAAATATACCGACTTCTTAACCGAGTTATTCTCAACTGCCTTGAAACTATTCATGGCAATCAGTGTATTGACCCTATAGAAATCTATCGGATGATCACTATTGGCCTTGATGCCTCCAACAAGACCAGCCAGCAAAAAACAATAGTCTGGTTTAATACTTGAAAAATATTTAAGGGTACTTTCTTCTGAAGTTAAATCCACTTCTTTCGAGGAAGGACTAAAAACGTTTAAGTATCCACTCTCCTTTAAAATTCGGGTTAAATTCTTTCCTACAAAACCCGACCCACCGGTAATGCATATTCTATCCTCTAATTGCATTTCCATATCCATTCTCCTTTAGCAGACGTTCCTGCTTAGCCAGACTCAAATCATGTTCAATCATCATATCGATCAGCTTATGAAATTTAACTTTAGGCTCCCAACCTAAAACCGATCGTGCTTTGGAAATATCAGCTTTAAGATGATCCACCTCAGCAGGCCTAGTATATCGGTCATCAAATGCTATATGCTTGTTTAGATCCAAGTCTAGTTTATGGAAACAATAGTCCACCAAATCCCGCACACTATAAGACTCTCCGGTACCTATGACGAAGTCATCGGGATTTTTACCCTGAAGCATAAGGTGCATAGCCTCCACATAGTCACCAGCAAATCCCCAATCTCGGTAGGCATCTAAGTTACCCAAGTATAACTTTTCCTGGAGCCCCACCGCAATACGCGTGGCGGCACGGGTGACTTTTCGAGTCACAAACGTCTCACCCCGGCGGGGCGATTCATGATTAAACAATATTCCGTTACACACAAACATATCGTAAGATTCCCTATAATTTATACCTATATGATGAGCTGCCACCTTTGCTACAGCGTAAGGACTTCGAGGGTGAAATGTCGACGCTTCAGACTGAGGCGGGTCAGTCTTTCCAAACATTTCAGAACTACCGGCTTGGTACACCTTAATAAATTTTTTTGTGTTTAGCTGGTATTCTCTTATAGTTTCAAGCAGGTTTACATATCCAAAGTATACTGCATCAGAAGAATAAGCTGGCATATCAAATGATATACGCACATGACTTTGAGCTGCTAAGTTGTATACTTCATCTGGTTCGACAGCATTAATAATACGTCTTAAAGACCCAGAGTCACAAACATCACCATAATGCAAAGTCAATTTCCTGGATGAAGTATGAAGATCCTCGTATATATGGTCTATTCTTTGTGTGTTAAATACACTCGAACGCCGAACTAATCCATGTACTTCATATCCCAGACGAATTAGATGCTCGGCTAAGTATGATCCATCCTGTCCGGTTATTCCGGTAATAAAAGCTCTTTTCATGATATTATCAATCTATGGGAAGAATTACTGCATCACCACGGTCACTGAACTGAGGGATCTTAACTTCGTGTAAAATGCAAAAGTGTTTATCAGAAATGGCAGTATACGCCACATAGTATTTAGATAGATAGTGGGATTTAATTCTTTTTAACTCCTCTGAAGTTATGTTTTTTACAATCCCCTCATCATTAGTATACTTGGAACTTGTTTTGCCATAACAAATAGTCTTTTCGATGAAATCCGCATTTACCCCGAGATCTTCTTGTATAACCGATCTCACTTTTTCTAACGATCGAAAAAATCGATGTCTTACTCTCGCTTGAGTCAAACCAAGTTGTTTAGCTATTTCCGACTGACAAGTCGTATTATACATTCTCCACAGTATTTCTTTATCCTGGGATTCGAACATTGGACCGACTTCTTTATCGAATTCCAATTGAGTTAACTCAGGAATAGTTCGGAGGAACTGAATACGCTTGATTCCTCGGTGCAAACGATAAGAAACGGCTGCTTGAGTAATACCAAACAATTTCGCTATCTGCTCTTGCTTCAGCTTATCTCTGTGGTACAACCGAATAAAATCCGCTTCACGTGCAGGGATGCGATCCAAAAATCTGTCTATAGCGCCTAAGTCTAACGCCCTTCCCGCTGCCCTCTCTTCGAAGTCGTCTTCCTCCTCTTCGACCCCATCTAAAATATCTTCGACGCTATCCGGAGAACCCATACCACTTCGCTTAGAATAACGAGTAGATAATTCATTAGGGTCTGCTACTAAAACATGAGAAGCCATGGAACCTCCGGATCAATCCTCAACAACTACTTTTGCTACATAAGATAAAGGAAAATCTACTAACAGACTCTTAGACCTAAGCACTACCTTAATCTGGCAGTTGTTACCATCCTCATATAAGAAGCATATATGACCTTTTAAGTTCTTGTATGTTCCTTGCTTTATCAACACATGGTCACCAATCGAAAATCCAGAAGAAGTATCCTGGCTCATCCGATTGCGGACAGTATCTAATTCTTTATCTTTAACTAGGCAGTAAACAAAATATCTTTCACCGTTCTCACGCCTTAAACGTTTCACCAACACGTTTTGGAATAACGGAGTTTCATTTAATCTAGTATAATCTAGTCCATCCTCAAATTTTATAAAAACATAGCCGTCTAAGTATATATTTACTTGTTCTTCTTCACGGACCTTAGTCTTTTTAGCAGGTATAAATACCGATATTGTTCTACGCAAAATTCTATGTATAGATTTCTGTATCGCCTCTAAATTCTTCTCTTTTTCTCCTAATTGAGATAAAGCAACAATAACCCAACAGTCTTCCATTCCTACATAAGATGGAGGGGGCTTGGGTATTCGAGATTTAGCTGTTCTTGACCCTCCTGACATACTCTCGACCAAAATCCTTTTCCGTCATAGGGACTTTAACGTTGTCATACTCTACAAAATTATTATTAGTAGGTACGACACTCTCAGTTGGTAGAACATCAATCTTGTCATCGAGAGATGTAAGCGTTTCCTTACGGTCATACTTTATACCATCTATCTCTATAATTTTGTTAATAGATCTTTTTTTAGGTTTATCTGACTTAGTTTCAGTAGATGTTATAGAATCCCTCTTGACCGCCCATTCCTTGGTGGCTAAGAAAGTCAAGACTGATTCGTTAATCTCCGGGTAGGACAAAGCCTCTTGGATCATGAACATGATCCCCTCCGATATCTGCAGATTCAGTATATCCACAGGATATTGAATACTAATATTCAATAACTGCTTCTTCCTAAGAGAAATGCAATGAATTACTTCTTTTAGAAATGTTTTCGCATTAAATTTGCTGCACACATCAGAAGTAATTTGAATTCTTTCTATTTTATCATCAAAGTTCTTTATATAAGACACAGCGTATTCACATATATCAATTGATACCACCAATCTTAAATTATCGACATGAACTCCACCTAGATCCTTTAGCAACGATAAGTTAGCAGCAACCATGCGAGGGCAAAACAAGCTGCGCTCCATAAGAATTGGTAGTAAATTTTCATCAAATGATATTTCCTCATTGAGGATTATTTTTCTTGCCCAAACAATCAACTCATTCACATCAGGAGATCTTATATAATACTCTTCCAATCGGGAACGAATCGCAGGCCTTATCTTCTCTGGTTCGGTTGTACAGAACAACGCGACTAAGACTCTATCTTCCAATGCTTTCAGCAGCACATCTTGACACTGCGCATTAAGCCTGTGGGCTTCATCGATGATAACAATTCGTTTGTTACCATCCATACTAAGATAAGCTGCATCTGCGATAATTTCTCTTATTTTATCCACGGACCCGGATACAGCCGCATCTAGCTCATCAAACCCGGGCAGAGAATTCTCCTCTACACCAGTACAAACACCACAAACACCGCAGGGTTCATGCTCTACCTTATTTTTACATAAAATGGCCTTCGAAACCCACCTAGCGATAGTCGTTTTACCACTACCCTTTGGGCCGCCAAATAAATATGAACGGTTACCTAAAGTACCACGAATAGATTTCGATATGAGTACTTTTTTCATACCCTCAGCACCTAAATATTCATTCAGATGCTGAGGACGATACTTTAGGTCAAATGTCATTTGGCAGAATCCACAAATTCAGCAATTTGTTCATTCCAAAGGCCGTTTCTAGACACAACCTCTGCGAATTCCTGGACATCCGGAGAACGCATAGAGAACTTTAACTTCCCTGTTTTTTCGTCCTCGGAAGCCACACACCTAGTTAATAGGTGATCTACCAGTGCTAATCGCTGAGCAGCCGGCATTGAATTCCATACATCTAGTGAGATCATCATGATGAAGTCGGCCTCAGATCCCGACAGATGCTTTTCAATAGGGGAAGCCTTTTTAATGACACCCGGTACCAATTTACCCTGGCTTTTAGGAGCTTTATTTCTACACAAATATCTAATATTCGCAGTCAACAAATGAGGATGATGTTGCTTGATGAGTTTATCTGAATAAGCAATAACTTGTTCGAAATCATCAATCAACAGGGGAACAGTGTCGACCTTAGAGGCGTTATCATTCTTCATAGACATTGCGATACCATGTACCTTAATTGAGAGACACCCACTTTACGAAGTAAATCATTCAGATCCTTACAGTCTAAATGATTATTCCAACTAAACTTTTTTACATTCAGATCACCCAATCTTTCTTTTGCATTGTCAAATCCAAGTCTTCCTGCTTCATCGTGGTCTAAAGCAAGTATATAATCTTCAGATAAACGTCTAAGCCATCTTATTTGATTGCGACTCATGTTATTTGTCATAATGGACATAACATTATCCACCGAAGCCTCTACTAAAGATAAACCGTCTACCGGACCTTCTGTGATCCATATTTGTTTTAAATCCCAAGTCTTTCTAACGGCTGAATCTGGTTTAAATAAAATTGCGTTATTATCCCGATCCAACACATAGGACTCAAACTTTTTTTCTTTAATGCTTCTAATAGTTATGCCGGTAACCCGGTTTTTAAAATCTGTAAGAGGGAATATTATACTGTTATTAAACCGACACTTCTCATAATCAGGTTTAAAATAAAACCACTTTCTAAATTTACAAAATTCACATTTGGCTTCATCACAATCAGACGAATGACTTGAATCATTTACTCTCACATAGGGAGAATCGATATAACCCACTCGACATTTCTTTAGAGAAGAAACCCCTATTCCGCGATTCTGAAAATAAGTTATAGAATCTTCTGATTCTATAGCAGCCGCAGCATCATTTACCAAGTCATCTAAAAAACTCACTTTGGAAGTTACATTGGCTCAACAAACGCTATTCCTAGCTGCAAATTGTGAAGAAGAACGGAGTAATGTCCATGCCCTAGACCCTGTACTAAACCAACAAAGTCAGGTCGGGATAGAACCGTAATTACCGAAACATTAGCGGGATTCCATTTTATTTTAGAATGGGTGCTGTAGGCATCTAATTTTACAGATAACTTTTCTAAATCTGCTTCTAACATACTCTGAGGATATAAAACATTCTGGGGCATAGTTTGAATGCCTGACTGTTTACGAATATAATTCGTAGCAGACTTAACATCATTAAATATATTCCCATGCTGTTTGGTTTTGCAAACATGGTAAGCTAACTGGAATAATGGACCTAAAATTAAATCTAAATTTGCACTGTCGTATTTAAATACACCAGTTCTTATTTTATCCTCAGCCGTTAATCTCGATACTTCTAAAAATTTATCAGGCCTACTAGCCGAAACCACACACGGTAAGAATTCCTTCTTGCAGGGCACTTCCACAAAAAGAGGTATAGAGTTAAACTGTTTAGATTTAATTAAGTCATTCTCAAGCAACTTGAAAATCAAATTCATGACCAAATATCCTTTGGTAACTCGATCGAATCCGTATTTTTTATTTTGAAGAGTCTTAAATAGACTTTCACAAAGAAATACTTAACCCACAGAAAAGGGAACTGAATTCTGAAACTAAAACGCTCAGACAAAATCCACTGAAATGCCGCTAAATCTGGGTAGTTAAGTTTAGTGTATTCATCGTCCTCAAGTTGAGATTTAAAATCTTCAAATACTTGTTTGGCTTCGTGCTTACACTCAAAGTATTTGCATCTACGACTAACTGCATCAGAATCACATATCACATCACCATTCCACATATTCTCTGTGTTTGTTCCTTTTGTACATATTTGAATAGGATTATCAGGCTGTATCACCAATAAGGATACGTGTTTTCTCGGCGTAATATCCAGATCAGCCATTTTAGATCCATAATAAGTTCCAGCTGGATTCAAAGTGTAGTTATATTTACAATTTTCAGGAAGTTTATCTAGTTTACTGGATAAATATTTTTTCAGATACTTAACAGCTAATTTTTTGGCGCGCGATCTAATTTCATACTTGGTTTTCATTTTAATCTTTTCAGCTTTAATTTACCATCATTCATAGCCTCATAACTAATGTCTGCGGCTTCAATAAAATCTGCATTATGAGTCACCATAAGTATGTCGATCCCAAATTCCTTACTTAGCTTCTTCAGGAATTCACTTGCCGCTGGTACATAAGCATTCGACAAACTAGACAGACTTTCATCTAAAAGGATCAACTTAGATAAGCCGAATTTAGTAGTCATACTAAATCGCAAAATGGTACTAATGAGAGTAGCCACTCCCCCACCAGAACCATCCACTGGATCTGACAACAAACCATTCGTATCTACATTGAACTTGAAGTTAGTTCTATTATTCTTAAATTCTTGATCTATCCGGAATGAAACTGTCTGGTCATCTATGACAAATTCTAAACCACTGGAAATCAAATCTGATAAACTAGTTACATTCGAATCCAATACTTTTGATATTAAATCCTGAAAAAGTATTATACATTTATTGCAATTTTTACTAACTCCGGAGTGAACATCCACTTTATGTTCTTCTCTAATTAATCTATCTCTGAGAATGCCCAATTTCATATCATGGGAAGACTCCAATTCCTTTAATTTTGCTAAATCCATCATAACTTAACCGTTTGTAGATATATATTACGCTCTAAAGAGTTATCAGGATTTACTTGACTCATATTAAATATGGTCGGGTGTTTTGAATGTCCAAACCGCATCCTTACCACCCCGGCATGCAGATATTCTATTGTATTAACTAATAGTTTGTTAGGTAAATTCGCACTGAACTTACCATTTCCCATTGTTCCTTCGAACTCTCCCAGGTCTTTATACTTTGTTTTTATGGAACACTTATTCCCTTCGAATTCAAATATGAAATAAGAGGAGGCATCAGCATTATAGTCCGACCATTTTACATAAGATTTTAGAACCGAAGAGTTAACCTGAAACTCATAATCATAAACACCGTCAGGACTAGTAAAACCAGGCTCTTTAGACAAGAGACGTTGTAAATATAAAGTTGTGTTATCCTGTTGAATTTTCAAATACTCTTCAGATTGGTATATGTATACTAATGACTCAGAGCTCAAACGGTCCACGAACCCCCGGACTACTGCAAAATCAAGACTAGGTATGCTCCAGTTCATAGTTGATTTAAAATCTACCACACTGGCCATGTGGCGATTTATAGTAAAAGCATCCCCCTGTCTAAAGAATAATGCGTTTATTCTTGCCTCATCCTCTGTCTTCGTATCCTTGACATTAGCAGACACTTCAAGTGAATCAAGCACATATAAAAAATCAGACTTGCTTACCGAGGATAATAAAACATAATCTAACTTATCTTCGAATCTGAAGGGAATGGCCTTCTTTCTGAAATCGGAATTCTTATGACCACCTACTAACTTCAAATCTAATCTTAAAGATTCTTTCTTCGGAGATAACGACCAAGTGTTTACTTCAGACTCATTAAACATTGGATGATCATATGGTATCGAATACTGAATACCAGCGTCAATACCATAGCTGCTACCATCCAAAGTCGAAGTTATGACACGCCTTTTGTCCGTGGACAAAGCACGGATACCATCCAGTCCTCTTTCAAGAATAACTTCAGATGCCGATGTTTTCAACAACTTCGGCATTCCTAAACACTTCTTAAACCTAGGCCATATTTCATCCATTATTAATCTCATCCATCAGCGGTGTAATGATCTCTGAAGCCGCTTTAAGATCTGCTTCAAATAGATCCAATTTCAGAGATAGTACTTCCTTAGCCTTCCTCAACTCGTCTGCGAGGTTATCAGGATCGTAACCCGCTTCACGACATTCATCCATGACTTCTTTAAGAGCTCGCTTGCGAGCTGCTAATTCCGCCTCTAGAACTAGTTTATCCTTCATCAAAGAGTCCTTCTTGGACACCAAAATTTCATAACGCTTAATCAAGTCATCATTTTCCATCAGATTATCTCCAGATCAAATTCCTTGGACATTACGGGAAGGTGTTTTTTATTGACTTTTAAGTGCTCTTTTCCAGAAATACACCGGTCAGAGTATGGACAAATATAACAGTGACCAGCAGGATTTGGTTTAAAATCACCGTCTTGCAGACGAGTGGCTAGTCTATATAGATCATCTAAAACCCGATTTAAGTCTCCCTCTTCTAGGTATACCATATCAATAGGCTTCTTAGGGAAATACCAATAAATGAAACCAAGTTGAGAAGGTATTACGTGATATTTTAAATAAAACATCAAAGCATATAATATTAATTGTTCTTTATCTACATTTCTATGTCTATACTTAGAAGCCTTTCCATCAAATATGCGTATATCGTCCTTCGAATAATAATAAATGAAATCCGAACGACCCTTTATCTTAATCGGGAAAGGTCTACTCGGATGAGAATAAGTCACGTTTAAAACTTGTTCGCAGGTAACTACGGGAGCCACTAACTTAAACGTATTGATCGTGTCCACGCCCCTAGGAATAAGTTCATATAATTTTAAACGAGTTTCATCAATCATCGATTTATATTGTTCTTTGTCAAAGTTACGAGAGTTCTCTTCTAAAGTTCGAGATATATCATGATCCAACCTCTTATACCAGTCATTTTGCCATAAATTTTCCGAATAAAACCACTCAAAGTATTTGCCTATAGTATTCCCCAGGAAAGTATTCTTCGGATTTTCGTAGGTATACTCTTTTTTAATGTATTTAAATTCATACCAAGCAGGACATGTATCATAAACCTTCTTCGAGGAAAAACTAATGCCTATCATGTATCCACCACATCCCCTGATTCTGCAGCCTCTAAAAACCTCAAAGCCATTTGAGCTATCTTTTCCGGATATTCCTTCTCCAACTGCAGTTTAAAGTCTTCGATACCATTAAAAGAAGTATTACTCCCGCGGCGGAGTTTGTCTACGAATTCGGTTATGTCCCGAATTTCTTTTTCTATAGATTCTTTCTTCCTTATATCAAACACCTTCGAAGCATCCGCATGAGGCACCACGATTTCTTCTATGGACACACCCGATCCGGAAAGAGTGATCATAGCGTTCTTGGGTTTACGATTCATATTTTCGAAAGTTAAAGACCCCCTGGTCAATGAACCCAAGTTAACAATCTGAGTATTCCCCAATTTACGAATACCCTGGTCTTTATGATAATGACCGAAAACAAGTACGTCAGCCACCCCTGGGAAATCTAAATCTTCATAAGCAAATACTGCATCTCCAAAAAATTTTGAAAGGCTTTCTTTTGGTTTATCCTCAGCTAAAGCGTGAACTACTGCTATTGTGTAATTATATTTATGATTTTTGAGTATCTTTCCCTTGAGGGAATCCAAAGTTTCCAAAGGAGAATAATCTATAGATACAACTTCCACTGATAAAGACCCCCGCTGAAATACCTGTTGATGCAACCTATTAAATCTAGGCATCTGGTACATAACACCAAGGGGAGCACGACTTAAATTATCTAAATTGCTATTTACTACGTCATGGTTTCCAATAAGCACGAAATTATTCAAGTCGTGTTTTTTTAAGATCTCCATAAGTTTAAGCATAGTCATATGAGAAGTCTTAGAAGGATTTTTATGATGAAATAAATCCCCTCCTCTAATTATTGCTTCACAACCCGCATTTTTAGCAAATTCATGCTGCCAGTTGATCTTATTCAAAACAGTATTTATATATTCATCTACTCTTAACGCAGGATTTTGGTCACTAATGTGTTCATCCGAAGATGTAAATAAACGAATAGAACTCATGCATGAAAGTACATTAAATCATATCCGACAGAGACGAATATCTAACAGATTGTCTCTCGTTTTTTACAGACATCAGGAAAGCATTTTGATCTCCGATTATAAATACTTTTTTTCTAGCCCTAGTGATAGCTGTATACACTAAATTTTTATACAGCATATGGCCAAATTTATAAGTCATAGGCAGTATCACAAAGTCATACTCATTACCCTGAGTGCGGTGGACCGAAGTGGCGAAAGCTACTTTGAAGTATTTGTCTAACTCCGCTAACCCAAATTCTAGAAATTTATCGGTGTACTCCATTGAGTTACCATCAGACCAATTGAATATTTTTATTCTTGCCTTAGAATTATGAAGATCTAGAGATACAACTTTCCCAGTATCACCATTGTAAATCGAACGTTCATAGTCATTTTTTATGACAATTACTCTATCTCCTTCAAATATATCTTCACCCATCAATTTATACTTAGAGGCCCTAGATATGTCCGTATTCAGAACGGGCCTTAGAGACCGATTGAGGTTATTTACCCCCAAAACCGACTCATAAATAGGAGCAATTACTTGGAACTGCTTATCACGAAGTTTTAGCTCACCAGCTAGTTTGACTATCTCTTCTAAAGCTTCATTCTCATTTGATTGTATGTGTATGACTTCACTTTTAGGGTCAAAAGAAGTCTGAGTTACACTCCCTGACAAGATATCATGGGCTAACTCAGTAATACGACTTGTGCCTGCCTGACGATAAATTTTCTCTAATCTAACACTGGGTATCTTAGGACATTTGACTAGTTGATTTAGTACGTCGCCACTTCCTACTGAAGGTAACTGTGCTGGATCTCCCACCATCACTATGCAGGTCGAGTTATCCACAGAAGTAAGAATACGATGAAACAAACGAGCATCTACCATGCTCATTTCATCTATAATAAGCACATCCGATTTAAACTTGTTCACCCGATCGAACGTCCAGTTACCCTCTTTGTCACACCCCAGAGCTCGGTGGATGGTAGAAGCTGGTGTTCTAGTAACTTGGCTCAAGCGCTTCGCTGCTATACCGGTCGGACTCATAAGAGATACAGACAAATTCGACTGTTTACACCACATAACCAAAGCGTCAACAACCAAAGTCTTGCCAGTACCGGGATAACCCGTAATCAGAACGCATTTCTTTCGCTTTACTAAACCGAGCGCTTGTTTTTGTCCGCAAGACAGCTGTATTGAATTCCGGGACTCATATTGGTTTATGAATTCATCTAAATCGGTGAACTTCAAAGGTTTATTTTTTAATCTAATCGATATATTTTTAGCTGTTTCTTCTTCCACATGTAGATTCTGTCGCGTGTATAGGTTATTAAATTTTTCCTCTAAAAAGCGGTTTTTAATCAATTCCGAAACGGCGGTGTAGTACAATCTATCAGGAAAAGAATCCAGAAAACTTATTTTCTCTATAGAACCATATTTTATATATACTTCTTTGATATATCTATACAACTCTGAACTTGGCATGCTTACATGACCTTCAGAATCACAGGCATTCTGCAGTCCAGAATATACCAATGCTTTTATCCTATCCGGATCGTCTAATGCATACCGCCTAGACGTACAATAACCATCTACCACAGAGAAAATATATGAATCTTCATATACTAAATCATAAGGCCTGTCTTTTAATATATCTATTAGAGATATCCCCCATTTATCCCATATTTTGTTTAACTGAGTAATGTTAAGACCTAAACTTAACCACTCCACGCTGAATTTTGCTCGGCTTAAGCTTAGATCATACTCCTTTTTTATTGACTTATATGCCTCTTGACCTAAGAATTTGCTCAAATCATCGGAATCCTCAAATTCCCTTACTAAATCAGATCCATACTTAGTAAACAACGAAGCTACAAACCCATCGGATTGACTCGGTAGCATATAATGCCAATAAGATATGGTATCGGAAGCTCCATCAGTCGGAAGATAAAAATATATGTTATACTGATCCCCATAAGATTTATGTGTGGTTTTATCACCAAAAAACCGATACTGCCCATCCAATTTAGGGATCGGCAAACTGCCGGAATATTTTATAGTTTCATAGCCGTCTTTCGTAGCTATTCTAGCTATAAAAAAGCTCTCTTTTTTGAAAGTAAATGATTTTAAGTATCCGTTTCCTATATCCACCTGAAATTATACACTAAATTCATGCCTTTTCTTTTTTTACCAATTCAGTGGGTACTGTTTCTAATTTAGTCACCACCGGTATTTCTTCCGGTACACCGTAACCATCTTGCCGTTGGGCCACTTTGCCTTCAAAAAAGTTCTTAGCAAACACACTAAGCTGGTTCCCTATATTCAATACACCTTCAGATATGGCCTGCAATGCCTCGAGTTCTTTACCATCAAAATCTCCCTGTAATCTAGCCAATTTCGAATATAAAGAATGGGAATCCTTCAAAGCCTCAGCTATATAGGTGTTTACTCTTTGCCATTCTGGATCACGCTCAACTAGTGTAGCGATCCGATTTTGGACCAATTCATCACGAACATTGGCTGATACACGAGAAAAATACGCCATAACCCACCCAGTTTAAAAATAAACTATGAGTTATTTAACCCACTTTGTACTATAGCTTTCTCCAGGTCCAATAACACTTCTCTTTTTACAACCGTGATTCTGACGGAACTGCCCACTAATATATTTAGTAAATCAGTCAAACAAATTCTTACACCTTCATCTTCTAAATAAAAAGTATCACCTTCCTTTAAAATAACAGCATCAGCTACTAGTCCAGCTTTGGCGTACGCTTCTACATTCATAGATAACACTACGGGGTCGACACCAATGGCATCGACCCCGTATTAATCATTATAACGTCAGCTACATCCAGTTGATGTACCACAAGCCACACATAAATAACAACTTCCAGATCTGTGGGTTAAGGCCCCGCAGTTTTGGCAAGGAGGTGCATCAATATTTTTGGCTTGCTTGGGCTGTGATGTGCTTTTGACAGCGTTCATCTCTCGAGAGATACCGTCCTGAAAAGTCGCAGGGTCACTCATAGTTTGCAAACGGTAGTCTAACCCAGAAATACGCCCACCGTAATAATGAACGTCTAAAAGCTTGAACAAATAATCATATAGACTCTTGGCGAATCTAACTTTAGGATTATTTGTCATACCACTAGGCTCAAATCTAGTTTCGATAAAACTAGAAATTAATCTTTCCAGTGGAATACCGTGCTGAAGACCCGTGGAAAGTAATTTGGTGAATCCATCGATTAATCCGGCCACCGTCGAACCTGGCTTACCAAGCTTTAAAAATACTTCACCAGGTGTTCCATCCTCGTATTCATTAACTATTATATAACCCTTATAACCATCAAGATCAAACTTATGTCTCCATCCCTTCACATCGTCCGGTAAACGGCGACGGTGTGCCATTGGTGCGGAAGCATCTTTTAGGCCATCTAGACTTGGAGAACTAGCGACAGAAGTAGCATCCTTAACCGATTCAGGATTTACCGAATCAGAAGACTTCAAGCTACCTTCTTCTTGCGCTCTTTCTTTAGTCGCCAGTGGCTGAGACGCCTTGCACCCGTCTCTATAAAGAGCGACACACTTAACACCCAATTTCCACGACTCTAGATAAATGTCACCTATCTCTTCTGGGGTAGCAGTAGAAGGGAGATTAACAGTCTTACTCTGTGCACATGTAATCAACGGCTGGATAGCAGACATCATTTTAATGTGACCAAGCGGTGTTACACATTTACCAGAAGGACCAGCAGGCATTGCTGTCTCAAACACTTCATACTTAGAAGAATCTAAGTGTGGAGCGCCTTCAACAGATCCAGTATCCTCAATATGCTTGGTAATATCTGCAACCTGGGCGGCATCATAACCCATATTATAAAGTGCCTCTTTGACGGCCCCATTAACTATCTTCATGAAGCCGCCGCCCACCATCGATTTGTAACTGACGAGCGAAAAAGCAGGCTCGATACCGGTTGTATCCATACCCATCAAAAAAGAAATCGTGCCCAATGGCGCTTGTAGTGTCGCCTGGCAAATGCTGTAGCCATACTTGGAACCCAAATCGAAAGCTTCTTTCCAGGCCTCCGCCGACTTAGAAACAACGTCTGAACCCAACGGGTCTACACTAACACCCCAGCGATTACAAATGTCACTGTCCGCCTTTCGATGCATTTCCATGACACCAAGCATTTCTGATCGGTTCTTATCGAACTCCTCAAATGCTCCAACACGGGAAGCTATTCCGGCCGAAGTCTTATAGACCAAAGCCGTCATCAAACTAGCTAACCTGGCCGCAACTACTCTACCCTCATCAGAGTCGTAAGCATAACCAAGTTTCATTAACAAAGCACCCAGATCTCCATAATTGGTTCCAATCGGGCGGACCTTTTTACTGTTTACTCGAATTTTTTCGGTAGGATATTCAGCTTTGTCTATGATAGCCATCTGCGCCATGCTGAATATTCTTGTAGCATGAGCAAATCTCTCAAATATAAACTGCTTGCCATTGAAGAATTTAGTTAGATTCAACGCACACAAATTACACGCAGAATCGTCTATGTTTAGATATTCTGAACAAGGATTGGAAGCCACGATGGGACCCGTCTTGGGAATCGTATGCCACCGATTTATCGTATCCGAAAACTGAACTCCCGGATCCCCACAAACCCAAGCCGCTTTGGCCACCTCAGACCAAATCTCTCGAGCATTGTATGTGTGGACTGTCTTGCCCGACACACGTTCTTTTGTATCCCATGTACCATCAGCTACAACCGCTTCCATAAAAGAATCGGGTATACTCACTGAGTGGTTGGCATTTTGGAACATAACACGCTTATAAGCCCCATTGGGATCATCATAAGCTGCAGATACCCCATTGTTCACTAGTAAATGTGCCAGTTTTTCTTCTTCAGATTTACAACGAACAAAACCCGGACGTCCATCTTTTGTTTCTAGAATATCTGGATGGTCCATGTCTAAAACAACCATTTTGGCTGCATTTCTAGTTGAACCGCCTGACTTCATAGCCATGGCATACTGATCCAACCCTCGCATCCAAGACAGCGGTCCTGATGTATATGAACCAGACGTTAATTTCTCATAAGAAGATCTAATCTTAGACAAATTAGCTCCAGACCCAGACCCTCCAGCAAATATAACAGATTCGGACTTTTGAAAATCAAAAATTGAATCTAGCGTATCATCCACACTGGAGATAAAACAGGCTGACGCTGCCTGACGACGTCCAGGGACTCCCAAATTGAACCAAACAGGACTGTTAAAAGCACCATATTGGTGAAGTAAAGCATATAGTAGTTCCATTTCGTAGACGTGGGCATCATCTTTAGTGTTGAAATATCCCTGATCAAAGGCCCACTTACGTATCGTAGAAGCAACTCGAGAAAATACTTGCTTTACTGACGTTTCTCGAACACCATTAATCATTCGAAAATATTTATCAGCTACGATGTTTATCGTATTCGTTTCCCACCAGACAGGTACTTCAATTTGCTTAGCTTCGAATACCTTTTTACCACTAGCACCGGTTATACTTGCATCTACAATTTTCCATTCAATCTCATCAAATGGATGTACTCCTGGCTTAGTATAAACGTGTGTCCAAGCACCAGCCTGAGTAGCAACAGGATCAATATTTCCATGTTTACCATTGAGTTTTGGCTCAGTTGCTAACGCAGACTCTATCATGGACATGTTATCGGCTCCTCGAAAATGCGCATCAGTTCTAAACTGATATAATGGTGAGAGTGAAGTCTACCAGCTTTATGGTACGCATAAAGCTGGTTAAATATTGCGTAAGCTTTCTGTAAGACAGACAAATGATACCTGGCCAAGGCTAATTTGTGCTCAGATTCATAGCGATATCGCGGAACTTCCACTTTATCTAGAATCTGATTCAATTCTCCCTGATCTAACTTGGTTCCCCCGATTTTAATACACTGGTCAAAGAATTTTTCTAAATAAGATAAAATCCAACCAGTCTCATTTTCTTCTTTTTGTAAATGATCGTACCAGGCTAATGCTTTGTTTATTCGACCTTCGCATATCGCCTCTATGATCTTTTTAGGGGTTTCTTTCGCACTAAAACAAACGGCGGACTTGAAATCGTCATTGGTGAATGAACCATCCTTTAAGGTGATCCAAAACAACTTTTCTATTTCAATCGCTAATTTGTGAGCGCAGTTCCCTACGGACACAAAAAGAGCAGCAGCGCAGTCTTCCAAGTTTAAGTTGTATCGGCGTCCTTCTTCTATAATGAATTTAAGGTAATCACGACGAGTTGCTTTATCAAACAATGGTATACTTTTAGCCGAATTAGTATCGTGTTTAGGACTGAACCAAACCACGTGCTCGAACAATGAAGCATCATCTGGTAAAGTTACACCCCTATGTACGAACAGGGAAGAACTCAAATCAGCGTTAAGATATACTTGATCTAAAGTTACATATATTTGTTCTAAAAAGTTAGATTTTACATAGTCAGTTACGAATCTTGTGTTTAACCATTCCTCTCCAGGAATGACCTTTATAACCTGAGTCATACTTACAATTTACACCCACCAGAGTCAAAATGGGTTAAAACTTCCTCCCATATTCACATTCCACCTGAATCCACATTTCTTACACTGAAAATATACATGATAAGGAGTAGAATGAGATTCTTTATTCGCACTGAGCGAATCACAACTCTCTCCCGCTGTTAGCTTGTCTGATCCCCTTCGACACTTAACCATAACTTCAGTCGCGATATCCATATTAAACCATACCTAATCAAGCGAAGTTAACATTAATTATGGTCTGCAGATCATATGCTTTATTTTGAATGGGCCTTCTTGGCCCTATGAGAATTTTGAACAGCTTTAAATTTGGTTTAAAATCGTTATACTCAATATGGAAATGTTGTAACGATGACAGCAACTTAAGACTATTATTTATTTCATCATAATTATTAAAAAGCGGCAACCAACTCCATATATAATCCATGAAATCTTTTACCTCTTTCTCGTGATGATCTCCTGAGTTCCAACTTTTAACTGTTTTAATTATCGAACCCAAATATCTTAAATCCATTAAACCTTGTTGAGGCCTATCTACTAAAGACCAAGTGTACTTAGATACTGTCTTTTTGGTCAAAAAGCCAATCACATCTTTTAGCTGATCCAAATTCGGAATGCCCTGAGGGTCTAATCGTAAAATCGAATTGAATATTTCCAGTTTTGAGTTGAAGGTAAGACTATCTTTTAATTTAAAATCCGAAGGGAAAACACAATCTACAGCTAAGTTTTCATTCTCACGTATAGACATGAATTCTGGTTCATCTACTTCTATTTCATTGGCTAATGATACGATCCGATCTTTATCAAGACTCACTTTCGGTAATCTAGCCAGCGATTTATTTGATATATCAGTAAATACAGCAGGAGCTATTTGGCTGTAGTAATTTAAAATGACGAATTCTTTGAATTCTTTAGAATTTTCGAATTCTTCTAGTTTGGTTTCCTTTACGACACTTTTTTTCAATGGTATCTGTGGGATTTTAAATGCATTGAGTTTATTTAGAATTCTCTCTAAGAATATGATGTCAGCATGCGGTATTAAATTATGTATATTATTGTCGATCTCATAAGCCTCATCGTAGGCTAGTTCCAATACTGATCTTATTGCAGAGAAAAGTTCTTTATTTGCTATTTCCGGGTGAATGACCAATAATTTCTGTGCATCCACTACAGACTTGCTTAAATAACTTAGTACCTTCAATAACGAAGTCGCCATTTTCCGATTATTGGGAAGATCTAAAAGGATTGTAGGTACGTTTATCTCGGACACATCGGCGAATTCAGCTAAGTTGATCAGCGATTTAGTGAAATTATTTACATCCAAAGCAGATGCTACACCCTCATCCGGTGTTTTAGTTGTTATTTGTATGAACCGATCCAAAGCGTCTACGAATTGATCCTTCATGATTGTATCATGAAATCCCGTAAGATAATCTTGTTCAACGAGATTAACTTCTTTTTCCTTACCATCCTCTAAAGACCGAGCTTCTTGTTTTAACTCGCTGATACGAGGAGATAACCAGTTTTTTAGTAAATTATCGATTGCTAATCCACGAATAGCTTTTATTTTATTCAGATCAGACGAACTAAAACCTAAGTTCGATATAATATCTGAAACTTCCTGAGTGTACTCAGTATTATGACCAGAACCAAACACTGTTATAGGGTCTTCGGACTTGCTTATAGATAAACTAATATAACTAAACCAATAATGTATTAGCTCTAAAGCATCTGATTTTAAAGAACTATCAGCCAGTTTATTGTCAGAAATATTTTTCTTATAAGATATATAGAAATCCTGGACCCATGAAGGTTCTTTATCCCCCTCATGAAATAAACTTCCGGAATGAAAATGAACTAAATCCCCAAATTCTTTTAATCCAGATATGTATTTTTGCCAAGACGGATCGTTTATATCCTTGGAGCTATATATAATTTTGTTTATTGATGTGGTAACTTTGTCTTCATATATTTCTATTTCGTTTAAGAAATGGTTCACTAACTCATTTCGAATGTCATTCTTTATAGATTCACCATATTCTGGTGATAACTCTTCTACTGGGTGTAAAGAAGTATCTTCTTCGCCTTCATTCAGCTTAGAAGGTGCGTTTAAAGATAACATTAAGGAACCTGGCTTTGAAGCCTTGGTGGTTCTATTTAAGAACTCATCAAATTCAACTACTTGATATAAACGTTCAATATTTATATCTATATTCTGATAGCGTTTTTTCGATATTCCCTCAGACACTTGTATCATTCTAGATACTCTTTGAACTTTTTCATAAGCCTGTTTTTCCAAATCATCCCATATGTCTTTGATTTTAGAATCTGTTCCAAATGAATCTACTAAGTCTATATATTTCTGAATAAGTGCTTCATTCCTGCTTGCACATGATTTAAGTTCATCCCAATATCTAGACAGAGACGCAGGTTTATCCCTGACTTCGGTTTTTCCATCCACAACATGGGACTTAGGAAAAGATGATTTAATTTTTCTACCTAAATCTCTGAGCTCTCTAATTATATTATAATATTCTATGGGCTTTTCGGATTTAGTACGGCCTCTGAAGACGCTATCATAGGCGCGATTGATTGATCTCCTTAAAGATATTTTTAGTGCACTAGTTTCTTTGTTATCTTCGAACTTACTCGTTAAAGATTTCAGTACGGATAGTTCATTTGTGTTTAATGTCTCCCCAGACTTAATATCAACTTTTATAGGTAAATGGCCTTCTAGTATTGAATCAAGTATGAAGCTGGAGACATCTAAACCTACTAGAGCCTTCCCTAATGTAGATTGAAAAAATTCAGTGTTTCCTACAGTAGGATCTATGCTAATTTTATACCCGCTTAGCTGTTCAAAGTATTCTTTAGTAGACTTAATATCTTTTAATATTTCCTTTATATCTGCGAAGTGGTAAACATCTCTCTTATCCTTAATATAATCATTTAAAGCGTCCTCTAAAGAGTCGTATTTACCACGGTCTATTGAATATTTCTTGTTAAAATAATTGGTAATCAACGTAAGAACGTTAATGATATCGAATATGAGTTGGTCCTGATAAGATTTTTCAAGAGTAGTTTGTATCCTAGACTCTTTAGTTAATAAATTTGGATCCATCCCCTTTATGGTTTTAGATTGAGAACGAATGCGATTTTGAGCTTGTCCTATCAAATCCTTGAAAACAAACTCTCTGACCGAACTTGGTACTTTATATCTTCCAGCAGGACCTTTCTCTTTCTCTTTAAGTACTCGATGCCAATCCTTGCCGATCGGATGATGCTTTGCGTCTAGTATGGTGACGCCAATCTTATCCAAGAAAGACATAACATTCTTCGAATTAAATGTCTTGGGCACATCTTCTGTCCGCTCTTTATTCTCGGTAGCTGCATTTAGTATATTTGATAGACGTTCACCTAATTTATGGATCGTATCCTTTTCTACTGAACTTTTCGGGAAACTTATGTGAATAACAGGATCATATCCAGAAACCGAAGGTCCAACAGACAAATATCCATTAATTTCATTTAACGTAGATATAAAAGAATCTATCTTTCTACGAATCCCTTGGATGTAAGAATCCACATCCTGTGGAATTTCCTTTCCTAGCTTTTTCAGCATATCGATCCGTTTATTAATCAATGAATCTAGATCTCGTGATTCCTTCTCCAATGAATTTATCAACGATTGTACCTTAAGTCGCATGACTTCAGGTCTTTTAACATCGGAAAGATTTTTTTCTGATTTAGATATAGCATCTACTAAAAAAGCAGACTTAGTATAAAATTCCGTTTGTGTATACTCGTCAGTTTCATGCTTTCCTTGATTATCTATTCCGATCGGCGCATTTATATCTTTTAGTACTGTCTCAAACATTTGTTTAATAGTGTCAACAGGTAAAACACTTTCTATGGATTTAGATTGAGCCGCAGATTTAATATAAGACTGAATTTGATCTGCTATGCTCAATCCATCTTTGGGGAAACATTTTATAAGAGCAGATCTAAGAGTGCTTCTTATAGGAAAGATCATAGAGATAGAATCTGATTTATACTTTGTTACTGACCTCGGAATTTCAATTTGTGTATCCTTTTCCTGTTTAATAACAGGTCCCGTTTTATAATGCGTTATAGCTGGGAGTCTTTGTAATCGGCGTTTGAACTCCGGACTAACGTCTCGAATCCTAGAACCCTCTTCCTCTGGAGCTAGCAAGTTCTGAATATTTGATAGCTTTCCTAAGTGTGAATCCAGAAATGAACTATTTGGTGTGTCGATTACTGATTTAACATGTTCTCCACCATTATGAAAATCTATGGAAATTAATCCTCCGTCGAATTTAATATTATTTTGCACAACATATATTTCAGATTTAGATAAATCTCGACCTCTAGATTGCTTAGCTTTAAGTTTATTCTGAATTACTTGTATAGATCTAATAAGATCATATAAAGTAGATACTGATATATCGGATTTCATGCCACTGCGAATAAATACGTCCAGATCTTTATTCCCTGAACCTCTTTCTTGTGCCAGATACTTTCCACCTTCAGGAGAATCATATTCAAAAATATAATAGTCCCCCGGCTTCACGCCTGATTGAGATATACGTTCTGTCTTAAGATATACACTTCCTGTGACAGGGGAACTCGGGCTGAATGGAATCCAATGCCCATCATCATATTCGTACGTGGGCTTCACAGAAGAGAAATTTATGGCTTTAGATAAAGACTTAGATTCTAAATCAGGAATTAACCAATCAGGTTGCCCAGAATCTAGCGAGTCATAATAACCGCTAAAGTATTTTCTAAGACCATTTACGAGTTCATTTATATTGTTTAGATCCCCTTTTTGGAAATCTACAGATCTGCCTTTTTCTTCTAAAAATTTCTCTAAATCATTAACTATGTGCTCGGTTTCCTTCGCGGGGCTTATTTCTAGTATATCTTCGGCTAATTCTTTGTTTATCTCTTCGGTTACATAAGCCGGTATACGTCCCAATAGTGAGGTAACAGCCGTCTGGATCGCATCTTCTACGTTAGAAACCTCTTCTTTTTTACCCGCTAATAGTTTTTTCGTCAGGATTTTTCGTACAGCCATCCCAGATAAAGTAAGAAGAATAGGGTTTCTGCCATCGCTATCAATCAGAGATAAAGCACTATCCACAGTTAGGTTATCACGCATCGGGATAAGCAGATCAGATATATTTTTCTCGTCCAATACACATATATTCCCATTTTGAGATATAGATTTGAGAGCCAAGTATAAAGTATTTGGAGTAAAAGATAGTGCCTCTAAAACAGGCCTTAAAGCCACCACTGGAAATGTTTCGATTGGGACAGCTTTTTCGTCTTCATCTAGCGTTATCGTAACGGACAAATTACGATTATTAATATTGAATTCTGAAAACACATACACGTCATTAAGCCCCGCATAAGCACTAGATTGACTTACCCCGACATTCTTAATCACTACCAATAAATGATGGGAGTATAATCTAGATATAATCGAAACTATATCCCTAGATATATAGGTAAAAAGAAGTTCTTTATCATCCTCTACTGTATCTTTTGCGATTTTAGCATAAAAAGACGGGAGCCCAGTATAAGCCTGAGCCCCCGTAAGAACGATTTCTAATGGATGTTTATTGCCGATTAATCTACTGGCAACACCATATATCGGAGTCATACCCTAACGGTACATAAACTCTTCAGCTGCTAAGCCACGTTTATACTATCTACAATCACAGTGGAAATTGCGGATTCATAGAATCCAGTAGTGTCTGCTATGGACTCAATGCTATACCCCAAATCATACAAACGAGCATAGAGCTCCATGGAAGCGTCAGAGTCATAAGAAATATCTGTCAAAAACAAATTCAAATCTATCCCCCGCCGCGTGGCCACTTCTATGGCTAGTCTGACATACTCTTCCTTAGGCAAACTCTTATCGGACATTTTTTCGATCGCATTCTGCCTAATCTTGTTGACCCTAACAGCAGATAGGTCCATATCAGAAGCCACTTCGCGGATGGACTTTTCGCCGAAATCTACTTCTTGTATTACACGACGTTCATTGATCGTAAGAGGCGCACGCTCAAGAAGTGTATTCAAATCTCTCTTATTTTCGAATGCTGCATACTCGAGATGAGCACTCGTGTCCCTTATTATCCTGGTCGCGTTCTCAGAATCTTCATCCCCATCCCAGGCTAAGAGTTCCCCATCTGCATACTCTGGGTTTTTTCGGCTATCCAACACGAGCATACTAAGATCGTCACTCCGGGAAAAGCTTTTGAAATCGTTAGCGACCGTGTTTCTGATGACTTTTTCCGCGTATTTAAGCAGCCCTGCGTCGATACCTATGTCACCTCGAGGTCTCATAATATAATCAGGAACACATTTGATGAAGTTTCGACTGCGCCAATTTCGAAGATAAGGGCGGAGTTGAGAGTCATTCCAACGAAGCTTTTTAGCCTGCAATCTACTCTCCGGAGAGAGCCAATCATGAGCTAGACTTAGCTTCTTTTCCTTCAGGTGGATTCGCGCACGTTCACAGTCTTCACAAGCACTCCCACTGCAGAAGTGTTCGGTGAACTCACTAGGCTTCAATCGACCCTGACGATACATGCTTTGTAAAGCAGAGTAATGACCAGGTTCATAACCAAGTAATTCTAAAACCAAATCAGAATCGATCGTGTGGTTCTGAATTGAGTAGAAATAACTTCTATAATCGAATTTAGAAAGTGCTAGGAGATCTGAAATACGGTAAAGACTTCCCGCATCGGATCTAGACCCCCACACTGGAGTGATGCCTGAATTAAACTTGATGGGATACCCATCAAGAATCTTTTCTGCTTGAACCCTATCCACAAGGTCGTTGGTCAGGTGCTTATAGAACCACCTACCTATAAAATCTTTGCTGAGTAAACGCAACCTAACATTTTGAACACTGTCTAAAGCCCGCTCTCGGTCACGCTTGTAACATGAAAGCACTTTTTTATTGGTCCAGGCATACCACCGGACCAAGAACATCTGATTCGTTGGTATTTGAATTGGCACATAATCAGATTCCTCCACCTTCTTTTTGGATTCCATACCCGCCCTCTTGATGTAGTAAACGAATTAGTATTTATACTGCAAAAGAAAAAGGTCCGGACATGTTACCATGTCCGGACCTCGGTTGTCAATGTTCAGTTTAATCAGTCGTTCAGTAAGCCAACATCATAAGACGCGTCGAGCTCTTCGCTCTTTTGGATAAGATCCTCATCATTACGAGAAGGAGCACCTTGGCTAACCCACCGGAGAGCCTTTCCTACTCTCCAACGACTAGACTGACGTCCCTTGTCACAGGTACCTGAAGCATAAGCTGCAAGACGTTCATCCTCAGGCAACGCTTTGCACATAGAGAAAGAAGTTCTCATAACGTGCAAAGCTGCCTTAAAACATAACTTGCGATCTTGAACCAAATCCTCACCACCGAAACCTTCGTCCATTTTAGTGGTGAACTTAGCGTATGGAGTATCAAGATTAATACGAGTATTAGTTTTGCCCTTTACGGCTTTCCCGAGCTTGATCTGCATGAGACACCACGATTGACCATGGTCACCCCGAGATTTTGTACCTATTCCTCGGTCCACATCATCTCTGAAGCTAGATTCAAAATGCGCCACCGACAAAAGGGTAGCCCAAGTCTTTAGTTTGCCGTTCTTTCCTTTGAACAAAGCAGGTTCTTGATCATCGAAAACTACTTCAAATGCATCCTTAGCAATGGATTCGTATCGCTCCTGAGCCTGCTCAGCACTCTCACTACTTTCAACATGAATATTCGTGCCAGGAGCTGTCCATCTAGTCATCTTGCTCGTTGCCCACGTAAGAGCTGCTGGAGTAGGTTCTACTCCTGAAGCCGAAGTGGCCAAAAGCAGGGTGGTTATTAGAACAGTGCGCTTCATACTGACCTCTTGAGGGTTACAATGCTAAGTTATAAGTACCTCCAGAGTTACATTCCAGGGGCCGGTTTTTTTAACACATAAAAATTCAACCGTCAAATCGAACCTATATACGAATTATCCAGTAGCTCTCACAAGAACTACTTCATACACAGATCCTCTGGCATTTTTCCCTATACTAGTATGCTTAAGGAAAGAACTTTCCACTAACCATGACCCGTGTACTACGTCTGAACTAGTATTTAGATCGATTCTTTGTCCCGTGACAAGAGGTCGATCCAAATATAGCCAAACCTTAAATTCCGAATTCCAGTTTCGGAAAGTACAATAGTGACGGATTTGGTCCATACTAAAACAATACCCATTTTTGGCTCATTATGATGAGCCAAACTGGTATGTTATAGGATTTCGGGTTCGTACTGGGAGAGCTGACCGGAGCCTGGCCGGCTGAGCTATTGATTCTTATTGACTTTATCAGCGTTATCGAGATTCGATTTCTTTACCGGATTTGCTTCTGGATCTGAATTCGTTTCTAGATAATTTTCTGGATTTGACTTACTATGATCGGATTCTTGATTGTTTTACTTCTTGTTATTTTCAATAACCAGAATTAAAAACGAAAAGAAGAAAAGAAAGAAAAAAAAAATTTTCTTTTTGACGAGGAAGCCAATCCGAAGATTGGGGTGCTCGTTTTAGTTTTAGGAAAGTCGTCAAGGTCTTATTCCTAAAACTCTCATTTCTTCTGATCTTCCTCGGAATCTCCGGCCGCTTCTAAAAGAAGGTTGGGTGAACCTGAATAACCTCGCTTCTGGGTTCACCCTTCTAGAATTGTCCCCAAGTAGGGTTAATTCTGACGGTTTTAATCCTGGCCATGAAACCTTACCACGAATATGACTTCAGGTCAATGCTTCCAAAGCAGGACTTAATTCCTTATTTCGAATCCTTAGAGTTAGAAAAAATAATAAGAAAGGCCAAATCTAGATCTGATCCTGAATACTGTGCTCAAAAGAAAATCACTTTAAGGCCCTATAATATTGAGTATAAAGATATATATAAAGCCCGATACACAGCCATACTCAAAGTGTTCTATAGAATAGAAGAAAAACTCATTAACCGGGAATCGCTTACTTACCCGGAGATTAGGTCGCTCAAAGCTTATAAAGGTTTAGGATATAAATTCTGGTTCGATGCGAATTACTCCGATAGGAATAAATTAGTTCAAAAGACCGTTCGAAAACTCGGAAGAGATGGATATAAATCCAAACGTATTGCTAAATTGAATCAGATCATAGAAGAAGTGAACGAGATTAGTGCTTGGACTGAAACTAAGTATCAAGATCTAGTATCGGATCTGGCAGAGAGTAAATCTGAGCGTAATTTTTGGGCTCCATTCCTAAACGAATTAATTAAGTCCGGTGTCATACCTCAAGAAGCTTTCGAATTATGTTTGAATTTCCATTCTGAATACCCCATAAGTCGCTTCCAAAGAATTTATGCGATAGCTCTTCAAAAAGCATTTCCTGACCTTCCGGCTAGTCTAGTAATTGGTGTCATGGGCAAAGGAGGATACGCCCGCGATCCAAAAGTCCAGTTTTACAAAGTTATCTTTGATAAGGACTTTGGGTTCAATCATTTAATACTCTATGCGAATGATTATACCGAAGCATTTGGCAAGGCCACTGACCTCTATATGAGGATATGTTTATTTTCGAAGGGAGTTATACCTAAGGATATTTCTATCAGGATTCAGCATATAAGTGTACCCCAAATGGCTCAGATAGTGAAGAAGTGGTTATCTTCTACAAAAAGAGAAAAGGGCAGTGATTATGAAAAAGCGGTTAAAAGCAGACTCCAGGGTCGTGGTGATAAAAATCAAACGTTCTTATTTGCAGCCTATCCCAAGCTACAGTTTCAGTATATAAGAGATCACGTTGAAGAAGAATTGATTAACCTAAGAAGCCACAATGTGACTCCGATTCATTGTATATTGGACGTAGTAAAAAACAAGTCCCATACGTATGCTAACGATTTAGGTCTGGATTATAGACTCAGTAGAGACTTTCAGGAATTCCGACCGGATATTGAATGGATGGATAAAAGAATGTCGGAACTCTCCAAGTATGAAAATAACTCCGATA